>Ga0129317_1000695_pt1 | contig 31652 bp, 30 predicted proteins | sample Cm1ome_FD_94430 | JGI IMG/M metagenome (GOLD analysis project Ga0129317, IMG submission 94430) | Eastern black-and-white colobus group fecal microbial communities from Wisconsin, USA - Cm1105 metagenome | ecosystem: Host-associated > Mammals > Digestive system > Large intestine > Fecal | place... | reverse complement strand
TTTCAGACTGTAGAAAAACCCATGTTTCTCTCTTTGTTAGGGAAGCATGGGTTAATTTATTTAGAAGCTGTATTCTGTAACAGCATATCTATTCAAGCAAAATATAGGCATAAAATGGTATGAAAAAATATCTAATTCAATTTTTACTTGCACGCCTTTAACTGCACAGGCAGCTGCACGCACAAATCCTTTAGGCTTTCATAGCCAACCTCATGCACCACATACTGCGGCTGAATTACTTCCAAAATTTTCTTAGCGGCCACAGTTTGGAAAGGTTTATGTTGGTCAATAGCGCCAATATGCTTCCAAACATCTTCTATGGTAATTTTATCAGGTACCTTATGGATTAAATTACGTTGATAACTGCCGGACAAAGAACAACTCAAATGCACGCCTTTCACCAAAGACTTGCAGTCGCCTAATTTTTCGTAAACTTTGCAAATATAATCTGCGCCCTCTGCTTCGTTTTTCAGCCGCAGATTAGTATTCATTAAATGTCCGGTATCCAACATGATGCCGACATTTTTGCATTGCAGTCTGTCAAAAAAATATTTTACATTGCGTACATCTGTCAGACGCAGTCCCGGCCACCAAAGATTTTCAAATAACACGGGCACGTGAGCAGGAATTTCATCACAAACTGCATTAAACACATCAGCAGCAGCGGTCAAAACCTCTCTATCGCTATAATTAAATTCGTAAGTAAAAATTTCTTCATTATTAGCTTCAGCAACATGCCAAACCAAATATTCAGGATTTTGCGCCAAAGCGGCACCAATATTGCGGCGGATAACAGACAGCCATTCGTCGCAGCTCATAGCATCTTTAAAATATTTATTGCGCTCGCGGATATTACGGAATTGCTGTTTTAAGCGTTTAGCCTTTTTCAGCCAAAAATCCATCCAATAAGGCCAATAATTCAAATGTACGCCCACGGTAATATCTTTATATTGATTGACAGAAGACTCCAAAGAATAAACAAACTGTTCAATTCCGTCAACACCCATATCTTTGATCATTTTATGCAAATCCAGTCCATTGGCCTGTAATTCTTTTTCATACCAATCAATAGCACAATAATTAAATAAATGCTTTGTCATCTTTCGCCCTTCTCTCCCAACAATTATAAAAAAAGACTGCTTCTGCGGCAGCCACCGATGCAAGAAATAATAAAACTAATTGCATACAAATCTTAAAAATAAATTTAAGAATTAGTATCAATATAACTTGTTTTCATTATACCACTGCATAAATCATTTTTCAAGTGAGCAGCAAATAAAAAAGAACTGCTGCCGAAGCAACAGTTCTTATATAAATTTTTCAATCAACCAAGCCAAGAACTAATTCCGGAACGCTTAACGCTTTTCTCCTTAGCAATTTCTACTTGTTCGGGAGCATACAAAAGCAGATCATCACTGATATAAGATACGGAAGCGCTTACAATATAGCTGACGCCGTTCAAATAATCAAAAATACGGTTTCTTAAAGCTGCATCTACTGCTTCAAAGCTGACCAAAATAGCGGAGCCGCCCATAAGAGAATCAGCATATTCGCGCACATCAGTAAAACTTCTAGGAGTGCGCACCATAATATTCAAGTGGCTAGTCTTTACTAAACGTGGACCTGCATACTGCTCCTCACGTTCTTCGTCCTCCGCGGAGGTAAAAAATTTCATTGCCGTATTTTTAAAATCCATGGCTAAAGCCTCCAAACTAATAAACTATAATTATTTCCTTATTATTCGCTCTAGAATCTAAAAATTCCTGCTTGTAAAATACATTTTAACAAACTTTTTTATAATTGTCAAAATACTTGTGTGTGTTTAGACTATTCTTAAGAATTTTTCATGCGTGCGCGCAGTTTGCCGCGTTCCAGACGATTTAAAACCTTCTTGCGCATACGAATAGATTTAGGAGTAACCTCTACCAGCTCGTCCTCGTTGATATGCTCCAAAGCCTGCTCCAAAGAGAAGGTACGCGGCGGAATTAAACGAATAGCTTCGTCGCTGCCGGAAGCACGCATATTGCTGACGTGTTTTTTCTTGCAGGGGTTAACGTCCATATCGTCTTCACGGCTGTTTTCGCCAACCAACTGACCTTCATAAATTTTTTCCGCAGGAATTACAAACATAGTGCCGCGTTCTTGCGCGTTGCCGATACCATAGGAAGTAGTTTCGCCGCTTTCAAAAGCAACCAAGCTGCCGCGGGTACGTCCGGGAATTTCGCCCTTATAATCTTCATAACCGGCAAAAACGTGGTTCATAACGCCGTTGCCTTTAGTATCAGTCAAAAATTGGTTACGGAAGCCAATCAAGCCGCGGGCAGGAATTTTAAATTCCATACGCAGATAACCTGCCATTTCCGTCATGTTCTGCAGCTCTGCTTTACGCAGACCCAAACCTTCCATAACGGCGCCCATGTAATCCTGCGGTACGTCAATAGTCAAAGCCTCCATAGGCTCTTGCAAAGTGCCGGTTTCGTCGCGGTGCATAATAACCTTCGGTTTACCTACCTGCAATTCAAAACCTTCACGACGCATAGTTTCAATCAAAATGGACAAATGCAGTTCGCCGCGGCCTGATACTTTATAAGCGTCAGGGCTTTCGGTTTCTTCTACACGCAAAGCTACATTGGTCTCTGCTTCTTTGTACAAACGGTCGCGAATGTGACGGCTGGTAACAAATTCGCCTTCTTTGCCGGCAAAGGGGCTATTGTTGACATAGAAAACCATGGACAAGGTAGGTTCGTCAATTTTAATCCCCTGCAGCATTTCCGGATTTTCTTTATCGGCAATAGTTTCGCCGATTTCTGCATCCTGCAAGCCCATCAGCGCTACAATATCACCGGCGCCTACGGAGTCCACCTCTACGCGTTTTAAGCCCTGATAAGCGTACAGGCGGCCAATTTTACCGCTGCGCACACCTTTTTCGTTCATTAAAGCAATATTTTCACCGTTATGAATGGTACCGCGGACAACGCGGCCGATTACGATACGGCCAACAAAATTATCGTAGTCCAAGGTATTAACCAGCATTTGCAGCGGGGCGTCTACATCAACATCGGGAGCAGGAATATTTTCCAAAATTACTTTGAACAAAGGCTCCAAATTATTGCTTTCTTCATCCATGGATAATTTAGCAATACCGTTGCGGGCAGAAGCATAAACAACGGGGAACTCCAGTTGATCTTCGTCAGCGTTCAGCTCAATGAATAAATCAAGAACCTCATCCACAACTTCTTCTACTCGTTGGTCAGGACGGTCAATCTTATTGATAACTACGATAGGCTTCAAATGCTGCTCCAAAGCCTTGCGCAGCACATATTTAGTTTGGGGCATAGGACCTTCATAAGCATCGACCAAAAGCAGTACGCCGTCAACCATGGTCAATACACGCTCTACCTCGCCGCCAAAATCAGCATGGCCGGGAGTATCCAAAATATTGATTTTTACTCCCTCGTGCATAACAGCAGTATTTTTGGATAGAATAGTGATACCGCGCTCACGCTCCAAGTCATTGGAGTCCATAACGCGCTCCTCAACATGCTCGTTAGCACGGAAAATGCCGCTTTGCTTCAGCATAGCGTCAACCAAGGTTGTCTTGCCATGGTCAACGTGGGCAATAATAGCTATATTACGAATATCATTTCTAATCATGGTCCTATTCTCTCCTCACATTATTTTACAAAGACATTTAAAGACAAGAAAAAGGATGCTTGTCAAGCGCATCCTTCTACGGTATTACTAAAATATTATATGCTTTTTCATTTTCACTGTCAATAAATTTTACGCTTTTATTTTTAAAAATCTAAGACAAAAAGGACCGCTACTAATGCAGCAGTCCTTTTGAATTCAATTTATAACTTCAAGCTTAATGGTTTTTACGAGCGTTGAAGCAGTCGCGGCAGTATACCGGACGGTCGTTAGATGGTTTGAACGGTACCATGGTCTCTTTGCCACACTCAGCGCAAACTGCAGCAAACATTTCGCGTTGCGGACGCTCGTTTTGAATGCCCATGCGTTGTTTACGAGCTTGACGGCAAGCCGGGCAACGGCGAGGTTCATTAGTGAAACCTTTTTCTTCATAAAATTCTTGCTCGGAAACGGTGAATACGAATTCGTTGCCGCATTCGCAGCAGGTTAAAGTCTTGTCTTCTTTCATTGTTTGATCACTCCTAATCATAGATACATACCCCACAGAACGCATTAAGATTTTACTGAGGCTTCCCCATGTCATCTATGATAGAAGAAGTTAGTAACTTAAACGGACCACTGAGATACCACTACCAGTATATAGTACCTACATATAATTGTCAACCACAGTTTTGAAAAAATGCAATAAATCAGTATACACTACTTACTGCCGCCGCCATTAGATAACATGCGCTTCTACGCTCTTTGCTAAAAAATCTGCTACGTTCATGCTATCCACGCACAAGGAACCGTTCCAATTACTCAAAGTGGAAACAGAAACATTATATACGCTCAGCTTCCACAAATTATCCAGCGGAATGCCCAAAACAAGGCACAGCTGTAAACGGATAATGCCGCCGTGAGAAACGATAGCGATATTTTTATCGTAACCCTGCTCAGCAAAAATTTGCTCAAAGGCTAAGCGGCAGCGCTCCATAGCTGCGGCAAAATTTTCTCCGTGCGGCGGCTGCCATTTGCTGGGGCAGTGCAGAAAATTATACATTTCCTGCGGCCAGCGCGCCTGAATATCATTGTATTCCAAGCCCTCCCAATCACCGAAGCTAATTTCTTTTAATAAATCAAGCGAACGATACGGAAGATTCTTTGCCATCGCCAGCTTGGAAGTTGTCATTAACGCCCGCAGCATGGAGCTGGAATAAATAGCGTCAATCTTTTTTTCTGCCATGTAAGCAGCCATTTTCTGCGCCTGCGCTAAGCCGGTACCATTCAACGGCAAATCCATCTGTCCCTGAAATTTATGACCCAGATTACTGTCCGTTTCACCATGGCGAATCAAATAAATTTTGCCCATCAGCTTAATTTCTCTCCTTTTTCTTCTGCTCTGCTAAAGAAAATTCCTTAACCTCCGCATGTACGCTGGCCTCTTCAAAGGTTTCCATTTCTTTATAGGCTTTGATACCTGCGTCCAGCAAAGTAAAGCACAGAGCCGCGCCCTCGCCTGCACCGTCGGGAATATTTAAGCGCAAGGGCGCAACTAAATTTAACTCCCTCAAAGCTTCCTCTGCGCCTTGTTCAGCACTTACATGACCTGCAAAGCAGTAATCCAAAACAGTCGGCGACAGCTCTGCCGCCCTTTTAGCAGCTTTACAAGCTGCTACGCCGTCCAACATTACGCCTACGCGCATGGCGGCAGCCTGCAAAATTCCGCCTGCCATAGCGGCACGCACCAATTGATCGTCTGCATCTGCCAGGCAGCCAAAGCCTAAAAGCTCTAAACCGTGCTCGTGGATAAGCTCCTGCACCAAAGCAGCGCCTTCCTCTAAAGCATCTGCCTCTGTTTCTGCAGTTACTAACAACGCTTGAGTTTTAGCGTTGGTCTCCGCCGCCAACACATTCACCGGCCATTGGGCGTGCATAATTTTTTCCGCCTGCGCAGCCTCGGCAATAGAACACCACACTAAAATCTCCCGCTTAGGATAGGTTAAATCCACTTTATTATATTCTTTTTTGATGCCCGCATATTTGGCAGTCATGTGCTCCAGCTGCGCCAAGCTGCCCACTGGTTTAATCAAAGCGTCAAAGCGTGCCTGAGCCAGTTGAGAGCATTTTGCATCAGCAGGAATAATTTTTTGAATAATTTCTTCGATATGCATTAGAATCTCCTCACATCTATTATACCTAAATCGCTTTTAACAAGCTACTCAAATTATATATGTAGCCAGCATTAAATAAACTACAACGCCGCATTCCGTTAAAAAGCCGTAGGTGTCGCCGGTCAAGCCGCCCAGCTGGCCGCACAGAAACTGTGCAATGCCTTGGCAGATTAAAAATGTTCCTACAGCCGTATATAAACAAGGCAGACCGCAAAGGTATACCAAAGCAACACACAAAGCAAAGGCTATATAAGTATAGGCAGGCTTGGCATAAGCCGTAAACATGTGGCCGATACCGGTTTTACGGGCGTATTTATAATTTACAATATAACTGACCATAAAGGTGCGCGTGCACACATACATAGCTACTAAAGCGTAAGTTAATTTTTGCGGCTCCAGCGTGGTGTAAGCCGCAGTCTTTAACAGCACCAGGCAGACCAGCGCAATTACAGCGTTAGAGCCTACGTGACTATCCTTCATAATTTCCAGCATCCGCTCTTTATCGCGGGCGCTGAATACGCCGTCCGAAGTATCCATAAAACCGTCATACATCAGCGCGCCGATAATAATCAGTTCTGCCAGCACCAGCATTACCGCCCGCATCAAAGCAGGCGTATGCAAATAGCATAAACCGTAATTTACCGCGCCCATAAAAATTCCCATCACTAAACCTACCAACGGAAAATATGGTACGCTGCGGCTGAAATCATCGTCATGCCATTCTGTGCGCTGAGAAAAACGCAGTCTGGTCAAAAATTCTAAACAGGTTATGAAATCTCGCACTTTTTTCAGCTCCTGCTCAAAGTATTATAAACGTCCAACGCGCTTTGCAGTATGACAATCGCCAAGCTGGCTCCTGTTCCCTCGCCTAAGCGCAAGCCTGCGTCGACAATAGGCTGCAGCTGCATTAGCTCCAGCATAGCCTTAGCAGAAATATCGCTGCTTAAATGCGAACACAGCATATAATCGCGGCATGCGGGATATAATCCGTAAGCTAAAAGCGCAGCCGCCGTAGCGTTGACGCCGTCCACCATTGTAGGTACGCGGCGGCGTGCGCCGCCAATAATTACGCCAGCAAGTCCTGCGTGGTCGTAGCCGCCGACCTTGCACAAAATATCCATAGCGTCGCCCTTGCGCGGTTGATTTTTTGCCAAACCGTCAATCACCACCTGACGCTTAATGCGCAGCCGCTCATCGTTAATGCCGCTGCCGCGACCAACCGTCAGCATAGGGTCCAAGCCCAAAAAAGCGCTGGCGATTGCCGCAGTAGAAGTTGTGTTGCCAATGCCCATTTCGCCGGTGTACAGCAGATTGTAGCCCTTATCAATGCACATATCCGCCATTTTGATACCAACCTCAATGGCTGCCTCTGCCTGCTCTTTAGTCATGGCCGGGCCCTGTGTAAAATCGTTAGTACCCCAGGCAACTTTATGCTGATACACGTTATCTATATCGCTCAAATCAAAAGCCGTACCTACATCGCAGACATACACATCCGCCTTCGCGTGGCGCGCCAAAACCGTAGCGCCCGCCGTGCCGCGCTTATAGCCGTTAATCATTTGGCGCGTTACCTCCTGCGGATAAGCGCTGACGCCGTATTTAGCAATACCGTGATCGCCGCACATTAAAAGCATGGCAGCCTTTAATTTTTGCGGCAATTCTTTGCCCGTCATAGCGGCAAATTGCTCTACCATTTCCTCCAGCTTGCCCAAATTGGTTCCCGGCTTATCTATTGTTTGCCAACCGGCGCGCACCTTAACCGCGGCAGCTTTATCCAACGCCGGAATAATTATCTGTTCCATCACTTGTCTCCTTTATTCTTCATCTTCAAACTTAAACGCTAATTTTTTCATATCCACAGCCAGCCCGGCTACACACAAATATACATGGTCTGCTGCCGCTGCCACTCGCTGATTGACCCAGCCTGCCAAATCGCGATATTCTCTGGCCATTTGATTATCAGGCACAATACCGCTGCCTACCTCGTTGGACACAAACACCACAATTTTGCCGCATCTGCGAGCAGCGTCCAGAAGCTTATCTATTTTTGCATAGACATATTCACAGCGACTCAAAAAATCACCTGTAGGCGCGTTTTTACCATAGAATAAATTCGCCATATAAATTGTTAAACAGTCAAACAGTACGGCGCTCGTTGCTTCGCTCAATGCGGAAAATACCTTTTCTGCCGCATAAGGCGCTTCGTGATTAACCCAACGGCCGTCGTTGCGCCGTTCGCGGTGCAAACGCACACGCTCGGCCATTTCTTCATCCAAAATTTCTGCTGTGGCAATATAATCGCACTTGGGAGAATAGTGCAGCACATAACGCTCAGCAAATTCACTTTTACCGCTGCGGGCGCCGCCCGTAACCATAATTATTTTTCCGGCCATTTTTCTGCCTCCCTTCGTAAAAAAGCCTCCCACTAGCGGCGGGAGGCTCCAAAAATATACTTTACCTATTTAATTGCGCACGAAAACCAGCCTATCTCCCGTAAGCCAACGGTTTCGCAACAGGCAGGTCTCCTGGCTTAGCTTCATCACCCACAGCGCCTTCCCAACTTGCGTCAGTGACATATTGCCTGGGCTCCGCTTACAGTAGCGGGACTGCTCCGGATTCGCACCGGTATTCCCTTTTCAGCAATGAACTCAATCATCGCACCTGTCAAAAAATTTCCATTTAGATATATTCTACACAACTGCAGTTTTTCCTGCTGACAAAAGAAAAATAGCTATCGATTTCTTTAAAAACCATTTTCACATATAAAAAAGACCTGCACCTTGCGATGCAGGTCTAGTTAGTTCAGCTATCAGCCTTTAATTTGAGACATAACTTCAGCAGCGAAGTCTTCTTGTTTCTTTTCAATGCCTTCGCCCAGTTGGAAGCGGGCAAATGCCAATACTTCAGCATTGTTAGCTTTCAGCAGCTTAGCAATAGTTTGATCCGGGTCTTTAACGAACTCTTGGTCAACCAAGCATACTTCCTTGTAGTATTTGTTGATACGGCCAAGAACCATTTTTTCGATAATTTTTTCCGGTTTGCCCTCGTTGCGAGCTTGCTCAGACAGAACTTCTTTCTCATGCTCCAGCTCAGCAGCAGGAACTTGAGAACGCTCCAAATAAGAGGGGTTAGCAGCAGCAACCTGCATAGCAATATCTTTGCCCAGTTCTGCACTGCCGCCCTTCATCTCTACCAAAACGCCGATTTTGCCGCCGCCATGAATGTAAGCAGCAACCAATCCTTCCGGAGCTTCGTACAGAGCGAAACGACGAACGGAAATCTTTTCGCCAATTTTAGCAACGCTGGCAGTTACCAAAGCGTCAACAGTTTGACCTTCGATTTCGGAAGCCAGCAGAGCTTCTATGTCGGCAGGTTTAATAGCAACGATATGGTTAGCAATCTTAGCAACCAATTCTTTGAAACCGTCGGTTTTAGCAACGAAGTCGGTTTCGCAGTTAATTTCTACAATGCAGCCAACTTTGCCGTCAGCGCTCAAAGCATAACCAACAACGCCTTCGGCAGCAATGCGGCCAGCCTTTTTAGCAGCAGCAGCCAAGCCTTTTTCACGCAGGAAGTCAATAGCCTTGTCCATATCGCCTTCAACAGCGGTCAAAGCTTTTTTGCAGTCCATCATACCTGCGCCGGTACGCTCGCGCAGTTCTTTAACTAATGCAGCAGTAATTTGAGCCATGAGTAATTCCTCCTCACACAAAGTATTAAGTCTAAATTATTCAGCGTCTTCAGCAACAGCTTCTTCAACTGCCGGAACTTCTTCGGTTTGCATGCCTTGACGGCCTTCCAAAACTGCGTCAGCCATTTTGCCGGTCAACAGTTTTACAGCGCGGATAGCATCGTCGTTAGCGGGGATTACATGGTCAATTTCGTCAGGGTCGCAGTTGGTGTCAACAGTTGCAACAATAGGAATGTTCAGCTTGTGAGCTTCCAAAACAGCAATGTGTTCTTTGCGGGGGTCAACGATGAACATAGCGCCCGGCAGTTTTTTCATATCTTTAATGCCGCCTAAATATTTGGTCAGTTTTTCCATTTCATGTTTCAGGCCAATAACTTCTTTCTTAGGCAGAACATCGAAAGTGCCGTCAGCTTCCATAGCTTCCAGCTTGCGCAGACGAGCAATACGAGTTTGAATGGTTTTGAAGTTAGTCAGCATGCCACCCAACCAGCGTTCGTTAACATAGAACATGTTGCAGCGGAGAGCTTCTTCTTTCATAGCTTCTTGAGCTTGTTTTTTGGTACCAACGAACAGAATGTTTTCACCGGCAGCAGCAACCTCACGGATGAAGTTATAAGCTTCGTCAACTTTTTTTACGGTTTTTTGCAGGTCAATGATATAGATACCATTGCGCTCGGTAAAAATGTAAGGAGCCATTTTAGGGTTCCAGCGACGGGTTTGGTGACCAAAATGCACACCAGCTTCAAGTAATTGTTTCATAGAGATAATAGCCATTTTTTGTTTCCTCCTGTTTTTTCCTCCGCAGAGACGCATTTTCATCCATAACTGCGCGGCTGACGCAGACAGCGGATGAATTATCCTGCGTGTGTATTTTTACACTCGAAATATTTTATCATAAAAAGTCCAGCAGCACAAGTAGTGCAACAAGATTTTTACTGCAAAAATGTATAATTTTTTACAAATCAATTTACATAATATACCACAAATACGCGCCGTAGCAGCACAGCATCAGCGCGCCGCTCCAGCGGGCTAAACGCTCCTTCGGTAATACGCACAGCCATAAAAGCACGGCCGCGCCAATGGCAACGTAAGTATCAAACGTAAAGGCTTCGGCAAAAGGAATATCTACAATCAAACTGGATAAACCAACTACAAAAAGAATATTGAAAACATTGCTGCCGATAATGTTGCCGATAGCAATACCTGAATTGCCCATTCTGGCAGCCGTTACAGAAGTAAACAGCTCCGGCAGGCTTGTTCCCAAGGCTACAATGGTCAAACCAATAATGCGTTCGCTAAGGCCAACGTAAACGGCAATGGCCGTTGCGGCGTTAACGGTAACCTCGCTGCCCGCAATAATTACTGCCAAACCGCCCAAGGTATATACAATGCACTTACCTATGCTCATGACATCTAACGGATTCTCTTCACTGCCGCCGCTCATGGCCATTCTATAAAGATAAGCAAGATATAAAGCAAAAACGCCTATAAGCACTAATCCGTCGGCAAAAGAAATTACGCCGTCCCTGCCCTGATACAATAACAGTCCGGTAACGGCAACCACAAAGGGCGCTTCAATACGAGCCGTAGAGCGCGCCAAAATTAAAGGCGTAATTACTGCCGACAAGCCCAAAATAACCAAGATGTTCAAAATGTTGCTGCCCACAATGTTGCCAATAGTTATATCTGCACTGCCTTTGAGAGAAGCAGCAATACTAACGGCTGCCTCCGGCGCACTGGTTCCCATGGCCACAATAGTCAAACCGATTACCAGCTGCGAAATACCAAATTTAGCGGCAATATTGGCCGCACCCTCCACAAACCAATCGGCGCCCTTACCTAAAAGCATAAAGCCCAACGCCAACAAAACCAACTGTAATAATATTTCCATCTTCTGCTCCCTCCTGCAAAAGCCGCCAACAAAAAAAACGAGACTTTTGCTGCAAATAAATTACAACAAAGTCTCGCTACTTACTTACACTACCGGATTGCCGCCGGGCAACCGTACTGACGATGGTGTAAACACGCCCAAGCGCGCCAGCTACTCCCTTTATGATTTTAGTTTACTAGAAAGCAGCCGTGCTGTCAAGCAAAAGCTGACCGATAGCTGTTAAATTTTTTTAGCATCTATTCATGTGAAACAAATGTAGCTAAATAGCTTTGAGAAAAACATATTCGGTCGCTGTGGAAAGCTCCGGCCGGAATCTATAACCATAAACGTCAAATTTTTGCACCTGCTCCGGCTGTTGAATTTGCCTCTCCGCACACCAGCGTACCATACTGCCACGAGCCATTTTTGCTTCCGTGGCTTTTACTTTATAGCCGCCCCTTTTATCGGCGCAGCCAAAAATGCAAGTAACAAAACGCACGTCAGCAGTTAAAAAATGCTCCACTGCCTTACTATATTCTTTGGATGCCAAATTTAAAATCACCTTATCCTCTGCCGCAAGCGCATCATACAGTCTGCATCCCCAAAATTGGTAAAGATTTTTGCTGCTTTCAACTGCCAGCTTGGCCTGCATTTCTAAACGATAAGGCGCAACGCCGTCATCAGCGCGCAGCAGGCCATAAAAGCCGGAAAGTATGCGCAGATTTTGGCAAAGATAAGCCCACGCCTCCAGCTCCATTACGCGCGGTCCCATATGAGTATACTGCAAGCCCACATACGCCAGCACGGCAGGCGTCAAATTATTTTCCAAGTTCATATTTTTGATACGTGCAAAATTTTCCTCTGCCAAAGCAGCGTTACAGCCCCACAGCTTTTGCAGCTCCGTAAAGCTCATGCTTTGCATTTTCGCCAACAATATTTTTGTCCGCTCCAAAAACTGCGGTTTTAGGCAAGCGCAGGAATCCGTATCTACGCGCATTTGTTTAGCCGGAGAAATAATTATCTTCATAAATAGACTCCTTCAAAAAAGGCTGACCGCCGCAGCAGTCAGCCTTCTGTTAGTAAATAAATTATAAATCAGAATTTTGTTTAATCGCGCCCTTAATTTTATTGGTCTTTTGCCAAAAGAAGGTCAAAACGATTAACGCAATACCAACACCGTCAGTAATCGTTCCGGGAACAATCATGCACACGCCGCCAACCAAGAAAGCAATTCTTTGCGGCAGATTAAGCAGATTTTGACAGAAGCCAATCATGGACATAGATACGCCCCACATACCAATGATAGCAGTCAGCGCGCTGTAAGTAATAGTAAACGGAGTAGCGTTAATCATGAGCAGCTCCGGCGCCAGTACAAAAATGTACGGAACAATAAAGGCTGCAATAGCCAGCTTCGCAGCAATTACGCCGCAGCGCATGGGGTTAGCGCCTGCAATACCGGCTCCCGCATACGCAGCCAAGGCAACGGGCGGAGTTACGTCGGCAACAATACCAAAATAGAAAGCAAACATATGCGCCGCCAAAACAGGCACGTTCATTTGAATCAAGGCAGGAGCCGCAATAGTAGAAGTAATTACATAGTTTGCCGTAGTCGGCACGCCCATGCCAAGAATCAAAGAAGTAATCATGGTAAAGAACATTGCCGGCAGCAGCTTGCCGCCTGCCAAGTCCAGCAAAGCGGTAGCAACCTTCAGGCCAACGCCGGTTTTGGTTACAACGCCGATAATGATACCGGCAGTAGCGCAGGCAATCAATACGCCAAGCACGCCTTTAGAACCGTCAATTAAGCCTTGAATAATTTGCTTAAAGGTAATACGGGTAGATTTACGCAGGCAGGCGCAGATAATACTTAAGGCAATCGCCGCTAAAGCAGCTCTCATAGGAGTATAACCGCTTACCAGCAAATAAATAATTACAATCAAGGGAATGGCCAAATGACCCTTTTCCAAGAATAAATCTTTAAATTTAGGCAACTGGTCACGCGGAGTACCTTGTAAGCCAAATTTTTTAGCTTCATAATGAACGCCCAGCCATACGCCGATATAATAAAGCATTGCCGGAATTACGGCAGCCTTAACAACGTCAAAATAAGGAACGCCGACAAATTCTGCCATTAAAAAGGCGGCAGCACCCATAACGGGAGGCATCAGCTGGCCGCCGGTAGAAGCGGCAGCCTCAACAGCGCCGGCAAACGCAGGACGATAACCTAATTTTTTCATCATGGGAATAGTAAAGGAACCGGTACCGGCAACGTTACCTACGGAAGAACCGGAAACAGTACCCATCAAGCCGGACGATAAAACGGCAACCTTAGCGGGACCGCCTGCTGCCCAACCGGCGATAGCGTTAGCCAAATCAATAAAAAACTTGCCCAAGCCGGTTGCTTCCAAATAGGCGCCGAACAGAATAAACAAATAAATAAAGGTGGAAGATACGCCCATAGGAGTACCAAAAATACCTTCGGTAGTAAAGAAAAGGTGGTCAAACATTTCTTCCAAACCAACGCCGCGATGCGCCATAATACCGGGAATATAAGAACCAAAGAAAGCATACAGCAGGAATACGAAAGCTACAATAATCATAGGCCAGCCAACAACACGACGGGCGGCTTCAAATACTAAAACTGTACCAATAAGCGCAACAATAAAATCCGTCTCCGTATTCAAACCGGCACGCAGCACCAGCTCGCTGTAATTTACTACAATATACATCGCCGAGCACGCGCTGACCAAAGCAAAAATTACATCAATAGGATTCATCTTAGTTTTAGACCAAGATTTTCTTGTCGGATAAAGTAAAAAAATCAACAAAAAGCCAAAAGCTAAATGCACGGCACGCTGCAAATGAGCATCTAAAATACCAAAGGTAGCTGTATAAAGTTGAAAAATAGCAAATAAAATACAAATTGCATTGATAACATAGCCCCAAAAACCGCTTAGCTCGCGTTTATTTGATTCTTTATCAAATTTTTGCAGTACCTCTTCTGCCGAAAGCTCTCTGATTTTTTCTTCTTTTGCAGACATAGGGTATCAGCTCCTCTCATAAATTAAATTACAAATAATTCTCCAGCAAATATTGATAACGATATTGAACTTTTATTTTCAATGCCGTTCCCTGACCGTAAAGCTTAATCAAGTCATAATCATCCTTATCATGGATAATATGCTGCATAGCCTGTTCAGAAATACGCAAGTCCAAATCTTTATAGGGTCTGTTCATTTCCAAAAGGAATTTTCCGTCATCCGTCCTAGTAAGCCTGCCTTCGCCGGGCGCATAAGGATAACCCCAGCCTAGGGATTCAAAACGAGTATGGGTCATAGTCATATCGTCGACAGCATTGATGCGAAAATAATCATCCCATTTTGTTTTTTCTACCGAATGAGTTAAGCTAATACTCCATTCATCACCAACATAAGTAGCAAAAGAAAACGGTTGCCTATCTCCTTCAGGTATGACTGCTACTACTAAGCGCGTGCCATACCATGCTAAAAAAAGAATTATTACGCTTAAAAAAATTACTAAATTCTTAATTGGGAAAAAAGACCGGGAGCCGGCAATAGCCGGTTTCCGGTCTTTGAAGTTCGGCTTCATGGAAAAATCTTATTTCTCGTTAAAGAATTTTTCAGCGCCCGGGTTCAATTTAATGGACATACCGTCTTTACCAGTTGCTTTAGTAATAGCATTTGCTGCGGAATGAGCGGCTTTCATGCGATCCAAATTGCCATAGAGAACCTTTGCAACTTCATAAGCAGTGTCGGCATCCATTTTGTCGGTAACTGCTAACATACATTTAACTGCAACAGCCGGAACGTCAGTTTCCTGCTTAGCATAGGTGCCTTTTTTAATAATCAGCTTAGTGTAGAACGGATATTGTTTAATCAGTTCGTCAGCCTTAGCGTCGTCAACAGGAACCAAAACAACTTCGTTTTGAGTAGAAATATCCTGGATAGCTGCGGTAGGATGGCCGGCAGTTACAAAGGCAGCGTCAACATTGCCGTCTTTTAATGCGCTTGCAGCTTCACCAAAGGACAGATATTGTACTTTAATGTCGTCATATTTAATGCCATAGGACTCCATAATTTGACGAGCGTTAGCTTCAGTACCGGAACCGGCAGCGCCAACAGCAATACGTTTACCTTTGAAATCAGCAACAGATTTAATGCCGGATTTTTTCAAGGTTACGATTTGTACAGTTTCAGGATACAAAGTAGCCAAGCCCTGCAGATTGTCAACCTTTTTGTCTTTGAACATTTCGGTGCCGTTAACGGCATAGTAAGCAATATCGTTTTGAATAAAAGCAATTTCTACCTTTCCTTGCTTCAGCAGATTAACGTTAGCAACAGAAGCGCCGGTAGATTGTGCGGAAGCGTTAGCGCCTTTAACATTTTTATTCAGAATATCAGCAAGAGCGCCGCCCAGCGGGAAATAGGTACCGGAAGTGCCGCCGGTAGCAATGTTAATAAATTTTTGTGCCGCCGGTTTTTTCTCTTCTTTTTTATCTCCACCACAACCGGCGATCATGGTAGCCATAACCATCATTCCAAGTAAAAATGCTAAAATTTTTTTCATATCGGTTTCCCCTCCTTATTTTCGAATATGTGCTTAAAAGTCACAGCAACATATTTTTAGTATTTAATTCGTTAAATCTTTGTAAAATCCTGCTAAAAATGCAAAAAAACTAACTGTATACATAATACTTGCAAGTATAAGCTTCTGTCGCCGTCTAGTATTAAAGAAAAAAATCCAAACGCCATGTAATTTGCAGACAGCAAATCTTGCTAAGAATATTTTTGCCTATTTGCGTAATTTATGTTACAATGTGGATATTATAATTGCTGCTTACAAGCAAGTAGCAAATTTTTCTCAGCAAAAACAAACAGGCTTTGAGCCTGGATTTTTAAGGAGTGAATAATTCATGAGTTCCGGAGCTTATCAACTGCGCTTAGTGCGCACACTTTACCAAAATGTTTACGGCTGCATGCTGTACAACGAAAACAACCAACCTATCGGTCAATTAGAGATTGTTCCCAACATTCCTTTGGACCGCAGCCAAGTTCCTGAAGACGCGCCTGTGGTTTCTGCATATCTGCTGGTTATTGTTAAAGACGCCGATATTAACAAGGATAACCTTATTGATTTTGAAGAACGCGCTTCCTACGCTTTACTGAAACGTTTCTCCACTGAAGAAATTGCTTTCCAACATTGCCAATTCTACTATCCGTCCCCTGCTTTCATTTTTGAACAGCCGGACGCCATCGGCGCGCCTATAATGTAAAATTTTTACACATAAAAAAATCCGAGGTTTGCATCACAGCAAGTCTCGGATTTTTCTTTTCAATTTAATTTTTTGATACTACGCTGGCGCCAAAGGGCATAACCGCCAGCTTAGCGAGCTTAAAATGCTGCAAGCCAAATGGTATGCCGATAATGGTACAGCAAAGTATCAGGCCAAAGGTTGCGTGCGCTAAGGCCAGCTCAAAGCCGCCGAAAATCAACCACAAAATATTTAAAAGTAAAGAGCCCGCGCCGCCGCCGTATTGTATTTCCTTGCCAAAGGGAAAAAAGCTGAGCGTACCAAATTTAAAACACTGCATCCCAATGGGTATGCCAATAATACTGATGCACCAAAGCAGGCCTACCAAATACCAACCTAAACCGGAAAAAATTCCGCCGAAAAGGAACCAAACTATATTGCCTAAAATGCCCATGCACTCACATCCTTTCTATTCACATTATAACAAAGTATTTTCTGTATGCCTATGAAAAAGAATAGAAATATCAGTGAAAATTTTAAGATGGTTATTTATTTCGTCATCCGATAAAATTTATATGCAAGCATAAAAACTGCCAGTAGAAAAACTACTGGCAGTAATTTGAAAATATTTTTTACACAGAACAAACTAAGCCGCTTTCAACGCATGCTCTTTTTTCTTTTGTACCAAATACAGCACTACGCAGGCAGCTATACCGATACCGTCAGTAACGATACCGGGATTCATCAGAGCTAAAGCGCCTACGAGAATAACAGCGCGCATCCACACAGCAACCTTAGCCAAGAAATAACCTTCAACAGCAACTGCCAGCAAAAATACGCCGATGCAGGCAGTAATGGCCGTCCAGGCGCCCTCAATTAAAGTGGTGTTGATAAGCATCAGCTGCGGTGAAAATACAAACATAAACGGAACAATAAAGCCCGCAATAGCCAGCTTTACCGAAGCCACGCCTGTTTTCATCGGGTCGCCGCCGGAAAGTCCGGCTGCCGCAAAGGAAGCCAAAGCTACTGGAGGCGTTAAATTTGCAAACATAGCATAATAGAAGGAAAACATGTGCGCTGCCGCAGGAGCGATACCCAATTTAGACAAAGCAGGAGCCGCAATAGCCGCAGTAATAATATACGCAGGAATAGAAGGCAGACCCATGCCCAAAATCATGCAGGTAATCATGGTAAATATCAACGTAAAAAGAATGCTGGTGCCGCCAAGCGCTATGATCGTGTTAGCCATGGTCAGGCCAAAACCGGTTTTAGAGCAGACGCCGATAATAATACCAACGCAGGCGCAGGCAATCGCTACGGATACAGTTTGCTTGGCGCCGTTTGCCAAAGCATCAATCATATCCCTAACGCTCATACGCGTATCTTTTTTCAGCTGCGCTACTACAATGGTTACAACAATAGTCAGCACCGCAGAATAAACTACGGTAGTACCGGAGAAAAACAACATGTACAACAGGAAAAATACCGGCAGCAGCAAATGTCCGCGAGCATTTAAAACTGTTTTCAAAACCGGCAGCTGCTCCTTAGGCAGACCAACTAAACCGTCTTTAGAAGCACGCAGCTGCACTTGAATAATAATGCCTAAATAATACAGCAGCGCCGGAATAGCAGCCCAAACAATTATGCTGGAATATTTTACGCCCAGCATTTCAGCCATAATAAAAGCCGCAGCCCCCATAATTGGCGGCAGAAGCTGACCGCCAACAGAAGCGGCAGATTCTACGGCGCCGGCAAATTCTTTAGAATAACCGGTTTTTTTCATCAAAGGAATAGTAAAAGCGCCGGTCGTAACAACGTTGGCAACGGCAGAACCATTAATGGAGCCTAAAAAGCCGGAAGCGATAACAGAAACCTTCGCCGGGCCACCCTTAGTATGGCCTGCTAAAGACAAGGCCAAATCGTTGAACAGCTGACCCATGCCGGATTTACTCATTACAGCGCCAAAAAGGATAAACAAAAAAATATAGCTGGCAGCAACATTAACAGACGTACCGTAAATACCTTCCGTATTAGCAAAAAAGTGGTTGGATAAGCTGGTCCAATCATAACCGCGGTGCATAAACATACCGGGCATGGAACGTCCAAAAATACCGTAAGCAATAAATACTAAGCTTAATAACGATAACACATTACCGCTCACACGGCGGGAGGCTTCCAATACTAAAACTACCAATAAGGTTGCCATTGCCATATCCATAGTATTAGCATTCCCGGCTCTTTCTACAAAGCCTTGATAATCGGTAGTAATATAGATTGGAGCAGCTAAAGATGCTGCCACTAACAGCCAATCAATAATAGAAGGCGTTGTAAAGCTGGATTTTTTCGTCATAGGGTACATGAGAAAAGTTAGTACCAACATCATCGAAACGTGAATAGAACGATGAATTAAGGTCAAAGGCGGGCCAAAAGTAGCCGTATAAAGATGATAACAGGACACAAGTATGCACAGCACAAAGAACAATTTCTTCATAAAGCCGGAAAATGTTCTCGTAGTAGATTCCTTGTCTAATTTTTTTATAATTTCCTCTGACTTACTTTGCATTTCCGCACTGGCTTCGGTAAAGCTGGCTGCTTTTTCTTCAGCAGCTTTATTTTTAATATCTGGCATCAAAAAGTCCCCTCCTTTCAATCACTAAAACTAATCTAGAATGCTCCGGTAAAATTCTTCCGCTAGTAACTAACACATCATTTACTTTGATATCCCTTGTAGCAAAGTGAGAATTTATCCAAACAAATCTTGGAAAAATTTGACCTATTTCTTCCATATAAATACGCCCGTTTTTTATACTGGTGCGTTTCCCCTTGTTCTCCGGTATACCGGCGCCAAAAGCAGGAAAAGAAATAGCGTCAAGTTCCAAAGTATTATCTGAATTAATGTGATAATATTCGTGCCAGGAAATGCGTTCCCACGAATGTATCCAGCCAAAAAACAGCTTATCACCTGTTTTCACAGGATAGCGCACATACTCTTTTTCGGTCTGATAATCATAGATACGCAGGATTTTTTCCTCCGAATATAGATACTGCCAGCCAAAAAGGCCGGCAGCAACTATGCTTAACAATAGAATTAACGAAAGTAATGTCTTCTTAGACATGAATTATTTCAGCATGCCTTTCTCTTTGTAGTACTTTTCAGCGCCGGGATGCAGCTTAACAGAAGTACCTTGGATACCGCGCAGAGCAGTTTCCGGTTTAATTTCGCGTTTAGCAGTTGCATGGGAAGCGCCGATAGTTTCCAAACCCTTAGGATCATAAATACCGGTCAGCAGATCGTATACAACGTCATCAGAAAGATTTTTGCTAACCAGCATAATGTTCATTACAGCAGCAGTAGTGGTATCAGCTTTAGTGCCATAGGTTTCTTTCGGGATTTTCCATTCTACATAGAACGGATATTTTGCAATCAATTTTTTGAGAGCTTCGCCTTCAACAGGAACGAATACGATTTCTTTAGAAGTGCCTAATTCTTTAATCGTAGCATTGCCAAGGCCGGAGGTTACAAAAGCAACGTCGCACTGACCATTTTTAATTTGGTCAATAGCTTCGCCGTAAGACAAATAGTCAACCTTAGCGTCTTTATAAGTCATGCCGTGAGCTTCAAACATCATGCGGGCATTCAGTTCAACGCCGGAGTTAGGAGCGCCAACGCCAACACGTTTACCTTTCATGTCCTCAAATTTAGTGATGCCGCTGTCTTTAGTGGTAACGATTTGGCATACGTTAGGCCACAAGCCCATCATAGCACGCAGGTCAACAGCTTTGGGTTTGCCTTGATATGCGCCAAAGCCTTCAACAGCTTGGATAACGGAATCGCTCATAGCAATGGCCAACTCACCTTTACCGGTTAAAATAGCGTTAATATTTTCTGCGGTAGCGCCGGTTGCAGTTGCCGAGGTTTTATAACCCATTTCGCCAACTACTTTAGAAAAAGCGCCGCCAATCGGAAAATAAATACCGCTGGTAGGTCCGGTCAGCACAGTAATGAACTCTTTGCTGCGATCAACTTTAGTACCTGCAGCTTTGTTATCAGCTTTTTTATCACCGCCGCCGCAAGCCGCCACGGTTAAAGCCATGACTATCATCATCATGAGAGCTAAAATTTTTTTCATAAGTTCCTCGCCTCTTTTCTAAAATTTCTCCGCCAAATTGTATGAATACAATTATATGATTGTATTATACCATAATACAACCTGAAGGCATAGATATATTTTAACTTTAGGTATTAGCGATACCTTTTTGTGACAAATATATAAAAAAAGTTACAATAATGTGAAATAGTACGAGTTACGTAGTCAGAACTCCTTTTTGTGTCTTAAGTCAAAAATTCTAAAAAGTTTTCGATGACACAATTTTCATAATTTCTACTTGTTTCATTTCTACTAACGCATTCTGTGTCAGGCGTAGCCATCTTACGTGTCTGCTGTGATTCATTAAACATATTTCTACCCACGCACCCTCAAGGGGTGCGACTCGCTACACCGTGCCTATCCTGCGCGGTCAGAGTATTTCTATCCACGCACCCTCAAGGGGTGCGACTCAATGTTCGCTGACGTATTAGATGGCACCATGATTTCTATCCACGCACCCTCAAGGGGTGCGACAATCTAGGCCTTCCTTGAGCGCAAGGTTCACCCGATTTCTATCCACGCACCCTCAAGGGGTGCGACTCTATATGTGTCACAATTAAATGAGCCATAGGAAATTTCTATCCACGCACCCTCAAGGGGTGCGACTAATGGAGCTTGGGACTTTCGACGATTCTACAGATTTCTATCCACGCACCCTCAAGGGGTGCGACTATTTTTTGCTAGTAATACTATCGCCAATGCATACATTTCTATCCACGCACCCTCAAGGGGTGCGACGGGACAGTCCCCACATCTTTGTTACTGGCTCGTTATTTCTATCCACGCACCCTCAAGGGGTGCGACACGAAATAATTAATGGTTTACATTCTAATTTGAATTTCTATCCACGCACCCTCAAGGGGTGCGACCCGACGAACTGGCGTGACCGCTGGCCGGAGTTTTATTTCTATCCACGCACCCTCAAGGGGTGCGACTGGTAGTTTTACTGGCTTGCATGTAAATTTAAGTATTTCTATCCACGCACCCTCAAGGGGTGCGACTACAGTAAACTATTTTACATTTTTCTATGTAGTATTTCTATCCACGCACCCTCAAGGGGTGCGACTTTTTAATTATCCCTTGTATTATTGTACTCGTGCAATTTCTATCCACGCACCCTCAAGGGGTGCGACTAAAGTATTTTACAAATGCTTTTAAAGCGTCAAAATTTCTATCCACGCACCCTCAAGGGGTGCGACTACAGTAAACTATTTTACATTTTTCTATGTAGTATTTCTATCCACGCACCCTCAAGGGGTGCGACTTACAAAAATTCTGCAAGAGGTGTATACAATGCAAATTTCTATCCACGCACCCTCAAGGGGTGCGACATAATTTAATGTATAATAATGGTGAAAAAGTACAAATTTCTATCCACGCACCCTCAAGGGGTGCGACTTCATTGTATAAATCCATTAGCAAATCACAAAGCAATTTCTATCCACGCACCCTCAAGGGGTGCGACTGAAATCTATCTTTGCGCAGACGTTCGATGATATATTTCTATCCACGCACCCTCAAGGGGTGCGACGAAGCAGCTGACCACGCTGGCGTTCAAGCGGTTGATTTCTATCCACGCACCCTCAAGGGGTGCGACAAGTTTCGTCTGCCTGGTTGACCATGGCATCGGTGATTTCTATCCACGCACCCTCAAGGGGTGCGACCCGACCCTACCAACTCGAATTTTGCTACGCAGCTGATTTCTATCCACGCACCCTCAAGGGGTGCGACAGCGTCACCTCAATATTTGCGAAAGCAGGATTCGATTTCTATCCACGCACCCTCAAGGGGTGCGACCTGCCCGGACAGGCCCTGCGTGATTTCATTGGTTGATTTCTATCCACGCACCCTCAAGGGGTGCGACTGGAGACCCGGTGAGCTGCGGCGGCTCTGTAGCTATTTCTATCCACGCACCCTCAAGGGGTGCGACCTCACGGCCTGCCTGCTCACTCAGTGACCTGCGTCGTGATTTCTATCCACGCACCCTCAAGGGGTGCGACTTTTTAACACTTTTCATCATGCGCAAAATATGAATTTCTATCCACGCACCCTCAAGGGGTGCGACGCGTTGGCTTCCGAGCATCCCGCGCTTGGACCGGCATTTCTATCCACGCACCCTCAAGGGGTGCGACCATCCGAGGCAGAGACTAGCGCGACAGCTGCATTTATTTCTATCCACGCACCCTCAAGGGGTGCGACGGGCGTGTCAGACGTAGAAGTTAGCCTAGAATACATTTCTATCCACGCACCCTCAAGGGGTGCGACATAATTTTTATTATTTCTCTTTTTGTATTCAAGAATTTCTATCCACGCACCCTCAAGGGGTGCGACTGATAATAATATCTTTTATTAGTTATGCTAATTATTTCTATCCACGCACCCTCAAGGGGTGCGACACAGCAGATATGGCAACAATTAACCAGTTATCAGCATTTCTATCCACGCACCCTCAAGGGGTGCGACAGCCCCAAAAAGCTTTAGCACTGCAAATGTTTTTAGGCTACATTTTATGCGAACTTGGTTTAGCTTAACAAATCAAGTTGAGCTATTTGGGGAAAATTATTTATAAATAAGCTCTGCTCAACAAGTGCGAACCTAGCTTATAAATGATGTTTACTTCACCTTCGCGCAAGCTAAATAATTAAGCTGCCTTCAGGTTCGTATGTTTCTTTAGCACCAAAATGTTCAATTTTAGTGCTGTACTTTTGTCCAAGATTATAAAATCTTAAGCTGTCTTTCGATAAATCTGCTATTTGCAAAAGCTCATTCTGCAAGGCTTTGTACTCATAATTCTCTATTAAGCATTCAAATACCGAATTTTGTACTCTTTGCCCATACTTTACACACAGCTTAGCAATTTTATTAAGCCTTTTTACGCCTGCTGCATCTTGAGTATTAACATCATATGTAATCAACACTAACAAAGCGTCACCTCATTTCCACAAAAAACAAGGATATTCTTCCAAATCTCCTCGCAAAACTCTTGATAAAAGCTGAGCTTGTACAAAAGGAACTAGTCCCCAAGAAATTTTTTCTGCTAAAAAGGGATGAGTAATAGTATCTCTTTTCTTTTCCTGCCACGCATTTAAAAAGCTTTTTCTAGCTGTTTCCGTCATCAGAACAACGCCATTCTCCTGAACATTAAAAGATTTAGGATTCACTAAGCGATTATTGATTAAGGTCAAAACAAACCGATCAGCCACAATACTGCGGAATTCTTCCATCAAATCCAAAGCCAGTGAAATTCTTCCCGGCCTATCACGATGTAAAAATCCCACATAAGGATCTAGCCCAACTCCTTCTAATGCCGATGCACAGTCGTTAGCCAACAATGTATACGCGAAAGAAAGCATAGCATTAACAGCATCGACAGGCGGACGTTTTATTCTGCAATTAAATTTAAAATAATGCTTATTCTGCAAAATTAGCATATCAAAAAGTGAAAAATAAATACTGGCAGCCTGTCCTTCTAAACCACGCAACGTATCTAAATCCGTGCAGTTTTTTGCTATTCTAGCGATAGAAAGCACTTCTCTCGAAGCGTCGCTTAATTTTTCTCCATCCAGCACTAATCCATGATCACGCTTTGCTCTTTCTAAAACGCTGCGAGAATTATAAATTTTACCAACAATAAAATTTCTGGCTATCAAGCAGCTTGCAGTTAAATCATCCGAAATTCTATATTGCGTTTTACGCAGCAAAACATTACCATATTGTCTGCCATTTACTCTGGCAATAAATCTCCCGCTAGGACGATACAGGCACAGCGCAGTATTTTTCTTACTACATGCTTCCATAAGCGCAGGACTTACACCTTTGTAGCCAAAATACAAAATCTGCTCTAAGATATTTAAAGGTATTCTTTTTAATACTGCATCACCTTGGCTAATTACTACGTTATCGTTTTCTAAAGATAAATATGCGTCCTCTTTTAACACAAAAAGTGTATTCAATAGATGTCTCATTTTATAACCTCATTCAAAAACTTATTGTAATAATCCGCAGTATTTTTTTGTTTACATATCACAGGCAAACAAATTTCTTTCAAAGAACAACTATTGCAGCCATACTTCGCTTTAACATTTGGCGTGTAGCCTCTTTGATAATAGCTGTGCATTTCTAGCAGCATCTTTTTTACTGTTTCTCGCAGCTCATTAGTTAGTTGCACTTCTTCTCTGCGACGGGTTTCATGGTAAAAAACAGCGCCTTTTTCTATAGGAAAATTAAGCATTTGTTCTAAACACATGACCTGCGCACAAAGCTGTAATCGGTCGGCATCTATGGTTTTACTTTTTCCGCGCTTATATTCTATGGGATAAGGTCGCCATTTGCCTCTATGTCCACGCAGACTACAACCATTTTCATCGCGACAAAACTCAATCACATCACATTGTCCCGTAATTCCCAAAGTACGCGAATAACAGCGCAATCCTCTGACAATTAACAAATCCTTGTGTTTTTCAGTAAAATTTTCGTCATGACATTTTTCATGAGCTATATTGCCTTCCACAGTCTGCAAATTTTCCTGCCATTGATTTTCAATATGAATTAAAGCCCACTGCCGTCTGCAAAAGCAAAAATGCTGAATTCCTGATAACAGCAAATAGTCCTCTTCATTATATTCCATAAACTCTCCTTAAAGCATTTCTATGCAAGTAATGCCTTCAGGAAGCTTGTCCTTTTCAATCTTCACCTCATAATCCTTATATTGTCGCGGTGCAATAACATTATTTTTTCTAGCAACATTGATAGTTTCAAACAATTTATAAGCAGGCGCATTGCCAAGCTCACTATCATGCTTAAATACAATCAGCTTTCTAACTGCCATATTTCCTCGTGCTGCGCTACGGTCATATTCAAACATATTGATAATAGCTTGCCACAGTAATGCCAAGTCTTCTTCACTAAAGCCAGTTACCTTGCGTGCTAAATTTGCAGAAATATATCCGTCAACTCTATAAAGAGCATATGGAACAATATATTTTCTTCCCATTTCTGTACTTTTATTCGCAGCATCATTCTCTGTAGTAATAGCTACTCTGGTAATAGTAACTTCTTGGCTAACAATAGGATCTATACTTCTTGCAAAACCCAACTGCACAGGACCGCGAACCTGACCACAATTTAAAGAAGCTTTAACGAAAGTAGTCATAACCGCGCCAAAAGTACGAATGTCGAAGAAATTCTTACACATAAATTGACAAATTTTTTTATCTAATTCCGGATTATCTTTTTTCAAATTTTTAATATCTTTATCAGCAACATTAAATGCTTCAAAAGCTGTTCTGTCACTATTATTTAAAGGTATTCCTTCCTTAATATAAATTTTATAGCCGGGCTTATCCTCACAAATAGTTTCAATGCAATTTCTAATCTTGCGTTTTAGGCAGACATCAGTAACAATACCAAAGCCTGTTTCTGTATCTATACGCGGCATATTTCCGGCATCAGGGTCACCATTGGGATTACCATTCTCCACATCAAATAAAATCGTGAATTCGTATCTGTTTTTGATTGCTTCTGACATTTATTTTTCCTCCTTTTTTGTATAACGATATTGTAATTGGTGATAATAACCTAAAATAAATTCACCTTGTTCCACTAAAGCTAAGCGGTTAGGCATCTCATCAATTGCACACAACAAATGTGTAATATCTTTTTCAAAGCTAATAACCATCCCTTTTTGAGCAGAAAGCTTTTTCTGATGACTTCTTGCCAAGCGCATCAGCACAGGGAAAATAATTCCCGGAGTAGCGCAGGCAGCATTAAAATATCTATCCTTAATCGTGCTATTGATACCCGGATTTGCAGACTCCTGCAAATGCTCTAAAACAGCAAATAGTCTGCCTAAAATATAGGCCTTATTTTTTCTTGTAAACTCTAATCCCACTGTAACATCCCTCTTTTCGTTTCTTATTAAATATGCTTTTATAATGGCCGCTTTAATGCGGCTAACTTTAGAAATAAATTTGTCTGGATTATCCTGGTCAGCTTTTACGCGCAAAATTATATTTTGAAACAAAGCTACCGGCAGCTCACTACCACTCAAAAAGCTACGCATTACCGAGCCTGCCAATAGCGTTGTCGCCGATTTATCTTTAGAGTTTTTATTGGCAGTTTCCTGTAAAATTTGCCACAACGGCAATGTTTCTTTTTTGTCATAGCTGGGCTTGACAATTTCAAGCCGTTGATAAAAACATGTTATATTTTGCAAAAAATAGCCAAAAGTATTCGCTAAAAAAAATCTTACCGATACTCTTGCAGCATTAGGCGACAAGCCTAAAATATAAAATTTATTGCTCGGTTGAAGCAACTTATCATTAAAGCGAATTGAATTACCACTATTAATACTTGCAAAAAGCTCTTGTAAATCCTTTTGTTTTATTTCAATTTTGTCATTGATAAGCTCATCAAAAAAATCAGTATTGTCTTCTAAATCGTCTTCTGCCCAAAATACTATTGTTGTGTCACCAATCTGACTATAATGACTTCTATCGGCTAGCATCATGTTCAATGCCGTAGTATAAGCAAAAGCAGCATATTCGCCAATAGCAGCATTCATACCCTGCTCATGACCATAGGATTCAAAAGACGGAGCGTTGAACGAAACTAAAGCAGCGCCTGACGATTGTGCTCCCTTAACGCCTTTAATATTGGGATGCAGACGGGCAATAGGCGCTTTTTGACCGGTAACCATACATACAGCTTGTTTATCGCCACTTTGGGAAGTACGATAAACATTCCATGCGGCGATTATTTCCACATCCTCGTGAGCATAAGTACCTTCAATTCTAAAAGTTATATTAGAAGCTCCCATCAATTCTTCTATATAAGGCTTTAAAATAAGATTATCTTTAGCTGTATCCGGATTCCAGTTGGCAAAAAAAGCTTTTAAAGCCAATGCAATTTTACCATTAGCATTTTGCAAAACCTGCTCTGTCTTTTCACGAGTTGCAAAAAAACATTGCTTGGCTCTTATTTCTTTGCCTTCTTCATCAATTCCTAAAACATAGTGCGCGTTATCCCATAAAAACTGAGCGGCTACACCGGAAGAACGTTTTGTACCCTCAGGCATGACTAGATTTTGAGGAACTTTGACAGTTTTTTTACCGCGTTGTTCGTCCTTAAGCAAAGTAAAAATACCAAGCAGTTCACCTTGAGGAGAAATATTTAAAGCATAAGCGATTTTAGCCACGCTCCAACCGGGCTTAACAATTTTTCCTTGCTTTGCCAAGGACTCATAATAATCAACCAAAGCTCGGATAATCATTTGAGCACCTCACAATTTGTTAAATCCACAACCCCTTTGCACATTTTCGCTCTAAAAAACATAGGCGCAATATTATCAGGATTGCTGTAATCAAAATCATACAGCATAAATCCTAAATCTTGCTCCTCTTCATCATAAACTGTAGGCACATCATCAAACTCATACAATCTATATTTCACAGGAAACTCACGGCAACCAAAATATGGCGTATGAAAGCATTGACCCTTTCTAATGCGTCTTTTAATAATATCCTGAAATTTTCCCGGATTATCCGAAGCATTAGCTTTGTCTGTCATCTCAAAATGCGATTCAATAATATAATGAGGATTTTTTAAAATCAAAGCAGCACGCTGCACAATATCATCTTTAGTATTGATATATAAATTATCATCTTTTCCACTGGACATAGCTGCTTTGACCTTAGAAGCAAGTATTTTTGATTTCACCTCATTACGTCTAATATTTGCATATTGTATTTTGCTTAATACATAAATTCGATCAATTACGTATTTAAGGCCAGGGTGCCAGAACAAGCTTTCCATGATACCTCTTGCAGCTGAGGGAGTGATTACATCATAGCTGACGCGCTCAACTTTTAGCTCAGGACGTGAAAACAAAGCATAATCTCCCCAAACCTCTAATTTTATTGACATTTTTTCACCAACTTTCTTAATTTATGTTTTATCTTAGTTAAAATTATAAGTATTTTATTCTTTTTTATATAAAAACTCCTACTCCATCCTCCATATTAACTATCAACCCTTTTTTCATATCATATTTTTCCATATCAATAAGGACAGCAATATTATCGTCTATAATCTCTAAAGTGCCTTGTCCACGCAGCTTGTCAAATTGATTAGAATATACACTAACAGTATATTGTCCTATAGCACGTAATAACTCTCTAGTGCGTACGCCATTTCTTAGCTTTTGCAACAATATTTTACTTTCTTCATTGCGAGGTATAAATATGTTTTTCCCCTCGTTATCAATCAACACAAAATCGCGCGCAATATCTTTAAAGGGAAAATTTCTATCACTGCGTGCAATTATCTTTTTAACGTCAAGGTTATCACCTTCTAAATTATGCAATTCATCAAAATAATCTTTAATCGCATCTACAGAAGCAATATCCTCATACTTTGTTTTAATACTTTCTGTTACTTCAATAGGCAGTCTAACAAAACCAGGAAGCTTTACGCCATCAACAGCTAATTTAAAAATATGCACCACGCTGTTTTGCCAAGTGTTTTTTCCTTCCCTGTTGCAGCGCCCTGCAGCTTGAATAATATTATCTAAACCAGCCAGCTCACGATAAACTACAGGAAAATCTAAATCTACACCTGCCTCAACTAAATTAGTAGCGATTACCTTACACGGCAAAGCAGTACCCGTATCAGCTTTTAAAATTTTTCCTATTTTTTCCAATTCTCTGCGCCTGTGATTTGGATACATAAAGGTAGATAGATGAAAACAATTTGTTCCCTTCAATTGCTCAAAAAGAGTCTGCGCTGTTTTTTTAGAATTAACTATACATAACACCTGCTGTTGAGAATTTAGTTCGGCAGCCAAACTTTCGATTGAAGCATATTCCTCTTGTTGATAACGCACTCTGCGAAAGAAATTATATAGTACCTTAACATTTTGGCATATTTCTTTAATTGCAACCGTTGCAGGAAAGAGCTTGTCCAAGCTAGGCTGGGTTGCCGTACATAAAACAGCTGTAACCTTATATTTTGCTATAAGCTCGTTAATAGCGCGTACACAGGGCTTTAAAAAATCATTAGGCAGCATCTGTGCCTCGTCAAAAATAATAACGCTATTAGCTATATTATGCAGCTTTCGACAGCGACTGACTTTATTAGCAAAAAGCGACTCAAAAAACTGCACATTGGTTGTGACAATTATCGGTGCATCCCAATTTTCCGTTGCCAGTTTAGAACGCTCTTTATCAACATCTGTTAACTGCTCGTCTTTGTCATAATCTACATTCATGTGATGCTCTACTACATTTTTATCACCTACAATTCCCTTAAAAACATCAGCAGTCTGCTCAATAATGGATGTATAGGGAATAACATAAATAATTCTAGTTTTTTTATGTAGTACGGCATGCTTTAAAGCAAAACCTAAGGAAGCTATTGTTTTCCCTCCGCCTGTTGGAACAGTTAACGTATATATGCCTTCCTGTTCACTCGCCGCTTTTAAACAATCTGCTCGAATTTCATTTCTTTTAGCATTTAAGGCATTTGTAGCTTGATTAAATTTTTCAACATAATGTAGATACCTTTGATACATTCCCTCTAAATCATCAAAGCCTTCTCTTGCTTTGTTATTGCCAGACATAAAACATTCCGTATCTAAAAAATCAGCATCTACCAAACAAGAAAATAACATTCTTGTTAAAAACATACAACTAAAAATATCTTGTCCAAAAAATTCTCTGGTCTGCTGATTCAAATATTTAGTATCAATCATTAGTCCATTTTCTTTTTCAAAAGCACTATAATCAAGATTTCCAATCAGCTTTTTATTTAAACGACTGCATAATGTTCCTTCCACTAAAAATTTATTACTGCCTAAATTCATTAAACCGCTATGATGTCCGGCTACACAAAAAGCTCCTATGGGAAAAGTTTTTTTCAGTTCAATGGCTCCGGCACTAGAATGGTCAACCTTAGGTCCATCAAAAAGTATTCTATTTTGAAAACCACTGGAATACTTTCCTATATCATGATAAAGTCCAATACAATGGCCCAAATCGCTCATTCCAAAGGCAGCAGCAAATTTAGCGCTTAAATTACTCGTTTCTAAAAGATGATCTATCAAAAGCTGCCTGCTTCCATTTTCATTTTTATGTGCTATATAATCCATATTCATCCATCTCCGACAACATCAATTTGATCTTCAGCCAAAAGCTGGGCAATACTAAAACCTAGCTTACCAGCACCAACTATAATAATTCGCATTTTCAGCGCTCCTTTTTATATAATACTGTATTTAATTATAGCACAAATAATTAGTTATAACAAAAAAGTACTTAAGAAGAAAAAACTCCTGCAAATGCGGCGAATCGGCAGCTAGGCCTGTGGCCTGTTCGTTGGATTATTTACATATAGAAAAAGAACCACACCAATAGGTATGGTTCAGACTGTCGAAAAGCCCATGTTTCTCTCTTTTCAAGGGAAGCATGGGTTAATTTATTTAGAAGCTATATTCTGTAACAGCATATCTATTCAAGCAAAATATAGGCATAAAATGGTATGAAAAAAGGCCGCCTAGACCTTTTTCTGTTTTGCGCCATTTCCATGTTGCTAATTTTTTCAAATTCATGGCAGCAAATTTAAGCTTAACCCATGCGTATCCTGTACAGTTCTGCGTACCTCTTTGCATGCCTCGCATCTTCAGCAAATTCAATATAGTCGCTCCAAATATGCTTGGTCACTGTCTTTTCAAATTTAGCGTTATCTGTGCTCACCTTTGTGAAAAACACCACTTTCAGGGTCAGTTGTTGACTGAATAGTTTCCCTGGTTTTAGGTGGTTGGTCGTCGTCATCTTTAAATGGCTTTTTGCCATGTTCTTCTCTATCCTGATTC
>Ga0129317_1000693_pt1 | contig 31707 bp, 24 predicted proteins | sample Cm1ome_FD_94430 | JGI IMG/M metagenome (GOLD analysis project Ga0129317, IMG submission 94430) | Eastern black-and-white colobus group fecal microbial communities from Wisconsin, USA - Cm1105 metagenome | ecosystem: Host-associated > Mammals > Digestive system > Large intestine > Fecal | place... | reverse complement strand
GACATAGAATCCCCGGTCTTTGATAGTGTTCATTTTGTTTCTGTACCCGGACTTGTAAGGGTGTTTAATCCTGCTGTAATATCTGTCCTCTATCCTCAGCATCTCAACGTTTCCAAACCGCACAGATGTCGGGCGGCTTTTATATTCCATACCGTTCCGCAAGTCCACATACCGTGCCCTGTTGCCCTTGCCAATGACGGTGAGAATATCATTCTCTGCCAGTCGCAGATCAGCGTGCTTTTCCAGTCTCTTCCTGATGTTTCCCTGTCCGTCCACAAGACCTGTGGTGCCGTTCTGGAATTTCACTGCCGCCAAGTTATCTGTAACGTCAAACACCTTGATGTATTGGGGAATGACGGTTATCCTCTCACCACGCTTTAACCCGAACAGTCCGCTCTCCCTGTCCTGAAAAGCCCGCAGCTTTCTGTCTGCAGCCACATCTGCACTTTGTAATCCGTTATATGCAAACAGCGTCTGAAGGCTTCTGTGATTGATGACCTCCTCTAAATCAGCGTCTGTAATAATGTTGGTCTCAGCGTCAACATTCATGGCATAGTTGCACACGGCATTATCTCTTGCCTTGCTCCCCTTGCCAGCCATCCGTCCCTCAAACATAGCCTGCCAGTCACGGTCAGCGGCGGGAAGTCCGAACATACGGTAAAGTCCCACATTGTCTATCATCACGCAGCTCTTCTTACCTTTTGACTTCCTCAGTCCGCGCCCCACCATCTGCAAATACTTAGCCAACGAAAGCGTAGGTCTTGCCATCTGTATAAACTCCACATCGGGACAGTCGAACCCCTCGGAAAACAAATCCACGCTCACCATAATTCTGATGCGTCCTGCCTTGAAGTCATCCACGGTCTGCCTGCGCACCTCAGCCGGTGTCCTGCTGTCTATTGCCACGGCATTCACACCATGCTCACGGTAATACTCCGCAATATTGTGCGCATGGTCAATATTGATGGCATATACAATGCCCTTTTTCTCATTGGCATAACGGCAAACACTTTCATACAGTCGCTCGATACTCGGCCGTTTGTTCAGCACGGCATTCAGTTCCTTCGCCTGATAATCACCGTCAGCACCTCGCCTCTCCAAGGAGTCAATAATTCTCTGCTCCTCACTGTCCGCCTTTATGCTGTAGTAATCAAACAGCGACAGCCATCCCTCACGGATAAACTGCCCGATGGAGTGCGATGTGAGCAGCACATCAAACAAATCCGTAAATCCAGCCCTGTTCATCCGGCAAGGTGTAGCCGTAAGTCCAAGGAACCTCGCCTCATGCCATGCCTCCCACATCATCCTGTATGTCTTTGCCAGAGCATGATGTGCCTCGTCAATCACAACCAGCCGCGGCACCTCCTTCACCTTATTTATATTATATGTCAGCCATTGTATCGAGCAAACAGTGATATTCCCGTCATCAATCCCCAACCTGCGTATAGTGTCCCTTATCTGCTCCACCAGCTCCCTCCTGTGCGCCACAATCAAAACCATTGTGCCGTTCCTCCCTCCACCCAGGGTGCCGCAACGCTCTGCCCTGGGCTTTGCGCTCACTGGGCTTTCAGCCCGTGCTATATACTCCGCACATTTCCTTCTGCACTCCACACTCCTCCCTTCACACTCCACACTATGTACGAGCGAAGCGAGCACAATGGTTTTTCCCGTACCCGTAGGCATCTGCACCATCACACTCCTATGATTCCTGAATGCCTCTACAGTCCTGCTGCAAATATCCTTTTGATAATCTCTCAGCATTTCGGCTATTTTTAGTAATCGTGTCAATTTTTAACCTTTGAAGCCACAATATTTTTCTCCGTAAAGAAAAAAAACGAATATTTTCTTTCTTTATAAAGAAAAATATGTTATCTTTGCAGTCAAATTAATAAAACAGTATTCATGCAGACCATCATTCAAACCTACTATCGCCTTATAGAGCGGACAAATTTTCCACATAGGAGATATTTGTATAATGCCATCCATTGGCAGGAGCGTCTTATCGGTATCAAGGGAGCAAGAGGTGTTGGCAAGACAACCATTTTGCTTCAGCATATCCATGATTGTTTTCCCGACAGAAAAAAGGCGCTTTATGTCTCATTAGACCAGTTGTGGTTTTCTGAGCATTCCATCATGGAGTTGGCGGAGTATCATTACACTCATGGTGGTACACATCTCTTCTTGGACGAAGTGCACCGCTATCAAGGATGGGTGCGTGAACTGAAAAACATCTACGACAGCTATCCTGAACTGAATGTGGTGTTTACCGGATCTTCGTTACTGGAGCTTGACAGTTCCGTTGCCGACTTGTCCCGGCGTTGCCGTATGTACGAGATGAAAGGGCTTTCTTTCCGTGAATATCTTTCTTTTCAGAATGCCATATCTCTGCAGCCCGTCACCCTTATCGACATATTGGACAAACATGAGCAGATAGCAGCTTCTCTTACTGCTCAAATCAAAGTACTTCCTCTTTTTGAGGAATATCTCTCCCGTGGCTATTATCCTTTTTACCATGAGACAGACGCGGAAGGTTTCCGTGAGCGTCTGGAGCGTATTGTCATGACTGTTCTGGAAAACGACATCCCTGCTATGGAAAATCTTGAATATGAAACCATCTATAAAACCAAGCGTCTGATGGTTATATTGGCGGAGATGGTTCCTTTTACACTGAATGTAACTACGCTTTGCTCTACTTTAGGTATGAGCCGCAATCAGCTGATACGCTTGTTATCATTGCTGGAACGTTCAGCGCTTATACGTCAGCTGTTCACAGAGGCAAAAGGCTTGAAGCAACTGGTAAAGCCCGAGAAAATATTGTTTGAGAATCCTAATCTTATGTATGCGCTGAGTCCACAAGTTGAGGCAGGAACGCTTCGCGAGACCTTTTTCGCCTCAATGCTGAGTCATAGCCATAAACTGCAGGCACCTAAAGTTGGCGATTTCCTCGTAGACGGTAGCTTCCTTTTTGAAATAGGAGGTAAGGGAAAAGGATTTAAACAGATACGCAACATAGAAAACAGCTATGTGGCTGCAGATGGTATAGAGATAGGTTATGACAACAAAATCCCACTTTGGCTATTTGGCTTGATGTATTAAAAATCGAAGAATCACCGTCATTTATCCGCAACCCGCCAACTTCTTTTAACGTTGTGAGTTTTTGTGCTAAAATCTTTTCTATGCTTTATCTTCTGCCTGCCAATTCCTGTAGGATATTCCACATAAACAACGGATTACCTAATACATATCTCCTCCACATCCTCCTCGGCTCCTTTACCAACCTGTACAGCCATTCTAATGAATGTGTCTGCCACCACTGGGGAGCACGTTTGTAAGTACCGGCAAAAAAATCAAACACGGCACCGATCGTTCCCACATGACAATGGATATTCAACTTATTCCAATGCGTATAAGTCCACTTCTCCTGTTTGGGTGCCGTCATACCTATCCACAACAAATCGGGATTAGCCGTATTTATGGCATTAAGGATAGCCATATTGTCCTCATCTGTAAACTCAGGTTTATATGGTGGCGAATAGGTCATAACCTCAATGTTTGGATAGTCCACCGCCGCACGCCTCTTTATCAGATCCAGCACCTTGGGGCTGCTGCCCATGAAGAAACATTTACCGCCTCGTTTGTTGAGCCTTTCCATCTCCATCAGGAACAAGTCCCATCCCGCAATACGCTCCTTTGGTTGCGACTTAGCCTTCAGCCATTGGCACGCCTTCACGATGCTTGCCCCGTCAGGAATCAGATAATCTCCGTTTTGCAGTGCCTCGGCAAATAGTGTATCCTTCTTTGCAGTGTTATACGAGTGCGCGTTGATAGTATTGATGAGCAATTTGCCCTCAGGTAAAGCCGATAGTGCATTCTTACTCTCCAAGATAGAGAGATTTCTTATTTTAATCATAGTAAAATTTAAAAAATATTAAATGCATTTCAATATAAGAGATTTATGATAATCCATAATTATGTTATTATAATAACTGTTCGGATTGTGTGCTGCATCAATCGCTTTGCGAAAATTTAGTTTGTGGAAACTTACATGGTCAATAAGATCTTGCCATACATCTTTGTTAAAGTCTCTTCCAAGCATATCACCAAGGATGATGCTATGGAAACTGTTGCCTCGTGGCATCGTCTTCAAAAGTTCTGGGAAATAACTTAATGCCTTATCAAGAAAGAGATGCATTATATAATAATCCACAAGACAGTCATAATCATGCCAATAGGAAAAAAGAACGTCACGTACAGCTGTCATAACTGGATGATATGGACGTACAGATAAGAACCAGTTAGAAAGGCCAATATGAGCCAGACCTCCACGCTTAAAGTATCGGAATAAAAACAACTCACTCTCCTCTATTTTCGTCCAGTGTGTTCGCAATCTTTCATTATTAAAGCCAGTACAAAGCACTGTGGCATCCATATAAAGTCCGCCATATTTAACTAATACTTCTGTCCGCAATAAGTCTGAAAACAAAGCGTCAGGAATCCGTCCTTTCTGTCTTTTTACTTCTAAATATTGTGGCAATGTCAGCCAATCATGATAGTTCGCCTCTGTAACAAATCGGAATTCATAATCAGTCAAATGTTTTTGTTGGGATGCCACACACATCCTTACCATCTCAGGCGCATTGTCAAAACCTTGCAACCAAATTACCCAGGCAATCTTTGGTTTCTGCTTATTGCTCCAATCTCCGCAACATATAGATGAAGGGTTCTGGGTATCTTCCTTTTCTAATAGGTCAAATAAATACTGATACTGTCTTAAAAGCCTTTCGTCTATATTTTTTGTTATTGTTGGGTAAGCAACCTTGAATGAACAGCCATGTAAGACACATTTTGCCAATTCTATCACACCCGTCCACAACACTCTCATCTTTGTATACTGCCAAACAAGCCGCCATCCTCCAAACTGATGGTATCGATTTGCAAGTCGGTAAAAATCTACAGGCATATAAATGTAGCGAAGTGTCCTACAAAAATATATTTATACTTGTGAAAGGATATCCGCCATTCTCTCTTCAAATAGTTTCAGGGTATATTCTTGTTCAAACTTCAATTTACCAGCACGTCCCATATCCTCACGCAGTTGCCTGTTGTTCAATAACAACTCTATTTTGTTTGCCAAATCCTCTGCATTCTTCTTTTCTACGACATATCCGGTTTTGCCGTCATCTATGATATCAGAGATTGCTCCCTCATTTGTTGAGATACATGGAAGTGCACATTCCATAGCTTCTAAAAGAACAAGTGGAAAACATTCATTGTGATAATAGGTGGGGAATACGAAGATATCTGACTCTTCATAAATTCGCTGTTTCTCTTCATCATATTTTTTCCCGACATATTCTGCCACTTCCACTAATTTTCTTTCTTTAACCAATGCGTCAAATCTATCAGCATTAATCTCTTGTGATTCTGCTCCCACAAAAGTACATACAAACGAGTAACCTCTGTCTTTTAAGAGCTTTAGTGCATCTAAAAGGATTATCACGCCTTTGGACTCTATTAAGTTGGAAAGAAATAATAGTTTTGGAACGGGATTATTTCTTATGGGCTTCATTCCTGGATTTGACTCCGCTATACCGTTGGCACAATAAAATACATCAGCAGATTTAATATATTTCTTCACATCGTCATACAAAATTGGAGATAAAAGAATAACTTTTAATCCTTTGAAGAAACGGCTATAAGCCCAATTATATATTCTTGAATTTTGTTTGGTTGACACGCCCTTATTATGGTAATGTGCCACAACTTTGCAACCTAACCATTTTAGCATCTGCACCACAATAAAATCTTTTAAGAATGCACCACCTGTTGCATTGGGAGTAATATATACAAGCTTTGGTTTATTATGTTTTACATTCCTACAAACATCCAACAACAACTTAATGAACGATGTCACCTTTTTCAGACTAAACCTTCCGATGTTACTAATAGACGAGGATGTTGCTAAATTTAAATGAGTTCCGGCAAAAAGCCTATTTATCAAATCACTATCCTTGATAACCTCTCCCATCATAGAGGCACCATGTACAGGAGGTGGCATATGCATGATAAACAAGACTTTAGGGGAACCGTATGATTTTATACAGGCACCTACTTTTTTTAGTGGCTGCCAAACCACATTAGCATTTGGATTTTGCCTATTAACATATTTGATAAAATCCTGCCTTAAATAATGATAGTTTTCTATCTCATATTTTCCAATGTTAATATTCCACGAATTTCCAAAAATCGATTGTTGGAAACAAGGAGGTCTCATAAAGTCTTGCACAATCCTTAGAGCATAGTATTGAAGATAGCAGGTATTAAAATATGTAGTATGAACAAAAGAGTTTGTCCAACAATTAATGGCAAACATATCTTTCGCTTTATAAGGTAAAAATACCGACCATTTACGTGTAGCGTCATTTTCTTTAATGCTACTTAAAAATGTCCATGCCACCTGTGTAAATTGATGTATTGGTTTGCCGTTTCTGTCAACAACAAAATCAAAGCCAATTAAATTTTTCCCGACGATTTCCAATAGTTGCCTGATTTGAAACATTACATTTGGTTTCAAATCTATGATGGACAGCTGATTTATACTTGACGCAGCCTCAATATTAAATAATTCTGTGGAAACATTTAGCAAATCAAATGGTGTCATCGTTTTTCTTCCACCAACAAGAAGCCCAAACCCACTCGTTCCCTTGCATGTCACCTCATAATCTCTTATTAAGCAACCTGCATCAGTAAGCAGAGTCATTATTAAAGTGTAATAATTCTCTAAGTCTTTATATTTCAATACCTTTTTAATATGACAGACATACTCTTTCAATGGTACCAATGAATATTTTAAATACTCCTTGATTTGATTTTCTTTATTGACCTTGGTAATAAATACTTTCCGAATAATTTGTTCATCCCTGTATTCTTTACCTTTCAATTCATCATTGCAATAATCAATAATCCAATTTAAATAATTGATAAAGGAAACAAACAAGTTGCATCTGTTTAAGGAATTACTGTCATTCCTAAATTCATTATTCGTTTTTATAAGATAAGACCAAGTCTGCTCATCCAAAATGTATCTATCACCAGTCAGTCTAATTTTCACCATGATTTCTTTCTATTACGCATCCTTATAATCCAAACTGCCGATAATCGTTAGAGATGGAGTGTTTTCGTATAAATCTTGTGGTGTAACTAAATAATTCCTTAATTTGTTGATGTTTTCTAAAGAGAAGTCCATTTTAAAACAAGTATTGAAAAAAATATCTAAGGAATTCTTCAGTTCTTCTAAGCATGACATACATACATCTTCTGTTATTTGTTCTTTTAAAGAATTAGAGTTGGTCAAACAATTGATAAATTCAGAATAACACTTTTGAATGCTGGCATCATCATTCCACTTAGCAGATATCTCCTTATTTTTTAATTTTCTTTTATCATGGTTATTTAATAAATCAAGGAGACATGTTTCTGATATATTATTTGCTGAATAACAATTATTGATTGTATCAAAAATAACCAGTTTCTTGAAATGCAACTCGTACCGTTCATCATTCACATCTGAAAAGCATTGTGCCACAAATTGTGAACAAATCATAGATGCTTCATTTCCATGATGCCTAATGTAGTCCATCAACAATGCAGATATCAAACACATAAAATCGTAAAAAGCTTTCTGCATGAGTGTTGTCATCGGGAACTTCTTAACCAACAGCAAAACGGCAAGCAAAACAATATTCGGAATAGGATAATGGTTCTTTTGTTCCTGATATTTTTTTGCTATACTCAAAACAGGATCAAGACAAACCTCTTTATTTAATCTTGCTACATAGACAGGAAATGTTCTTTCTTCCTTTTCTTTAAGATAATTAATAACAATGCCTTGTCCTATCAAACACTCTATGACACATTTGTCGTTTTTGCTAATATCCTCATAATAACATAATGCTGCATGATGCACTTTCCCGTTTGAAAGAAATGCTATTGCCTGTGCTATAATATCTCCTTTATGTGGTGTGAAAAGCAGCACGTCACCATGCTGAAGGTCATCTTTTGTCAGTTTATTCATTTTTAATATCATCTTTATATAAATCCATTAATAACTTCACTCTGTTTATAAAATCTGATTGCATCTGTACTTCATATACATCAACATCTCTGACATTTGCCAATTTGTTTTTACAACATAATCCCATAGCAGTACCTACTGAATATCCAAGATATGACATCGTGAAATTCCCCCTTGCACCTGCCAAGAAAATCTGACTGGCGCCATAACATCTTGAGGCTATGAGCACATTTTTTAGGCTTTTCGGTATCAATGCTGTGTATTTTATGCCGTGGGGGCGCAGCTTTTGTTTGTTGAAATCATCAATACCCGATAATCCATAAGGCAGGTGAAAATCAACAATATGAGAAGATTCTCCTACAAACCCATATTTTTTCGCAATTTCCTCAGTAATAAGCATAGTCATATCATTTTGTGTCATCATTTCATCACACACGATACGATATGTCTCTCGGATCCCTAAGAAAGGCGCATGATTTCCAGCATATCCAAAATTTCTCAGGTTTGCACTATAGGCTCTAAAACTTGTATTTCCTTTTTCAAATGCTTGCTGACAGGACAATTTTATGTATTTCCAATGTTCCAATGTAAATTTTGTGTATTCATTGTAGGCATCATTATAGTTATTTTCTATCAATTCCTGATACGGAGAACTACATTGTCCAGTCATTGGATTAATGAAAGTTGCACCGTATCCGTCCCCTGAGATATACGCAGGAGCCATTATTGTGTTTATTTGCCCGTTATCATCATATTCGGCATATACAGACGTTACCTTGCTCAACAACTCAGAATCATCTAAGTCTTGGGTTGTTGCATACATCAGCGATGCCTCATTTATTTGCTTGAAATTACCAGTATTTTGCGCAATTGACTCATTGAATCTGTCACGCGGGTCACGACCGCAATAAAAATCTTTGTCCTCAACATTGCTACATAACCTGCATAATACGCCGTCAGCTGTTGCGTCTATCCAGTATTTTGCACTTAAACACTCGCTCTTCCCTGATTCATTTTCGATACATACGGACTCAACAACCCCGTTTTTGAAAGACTCCACACTTTTCAATGTATATCCCAAATAAATCTGTATATACTCCTTAATGTCTCTTTCATATTGTTGCGACAGTTTTTCACCATCTATCCCAATACTTATATTGCCAACATTATTTTTTGCAAAATCCCCTCTTAGCCAATATTTCTTTTGGTCATTTACATTTAAGCCATTGATTGTGCAGATTATTTTTTCCATGTGTGGTGGAATCATAGCTTGCAACCATGTTGTTACCCAGCCGGCTGTAGCTGTTCCTCCCAATACCGCATTTTTATCAACTATGGCAATTCTTTGTTTGTCGATGATTCCCTTTTCAATAAATTTCTTCAATGCGTATGCTGCTCCCATTCCTCCAGAGCCTGCACCCAATATTACGACATCATAATCTTTCATAATAGTATTTTTTACTTATAATTTATTCATTATTTCAATTTTGCTACGTTTATTTTGTTAACATGTAATTGTGCATATTCCCGAAGAAGTTATATATTTTGTCATACATAAGAGAAACAATATAAGCCGTTATTAGAGACTCTACATATAGCCATATCAAATCTATAAAAGGATTACAGGAATGGTATCCATATTGTATAAAGAACATGTGAATCAGCCACATGTTCATGGACATTCTTCCCAAAAAGTTTAACACATCCTTAGCTTTGGCATGCAACATATCCTGCATCTGCATACCCCATAAAATAATAACAATTATTATACCTGCATTAAGTATCGACCATCCCAAAGCAAGACGTGACACCAATAAAACAACCGTTATGAATATTTTGCATAGCATGGATGTTGCTTGCAGCCTCTCGAACAAATTTATCTTCTTAGCATACATTCCTATATATAGTAAAGGGAAATAATGGAAAACGTAATGTAAATCCTCACTATGGGGTCTTGTTAAAACTCCTAAAGGCTGTAATGCGACTAATGCAACTGTCATCAATGGGATAAAAATAATTCTTTTCTGAAATGTTTTAGCAAATAACGGAAAGAGCAACACAAACAGCACGTATGTCTGCATGAACCACCAAGCCCCATTTATACTATTCGATAATAGAAAAGCATTCTTTACAACCTCTACTGTTGAGAATGAATCCATATACAATAATAAAGGAATGGTCAAGACAATTATAAACCAAAACGGAAACATTATTTTTTTAAGTCGATTTTGCAGTTTAAATGTTCCTCTTAAATAAGTTGTCATAAGTCCATAGCCGGAAATAAACATGAAGATTCCCACACATAGTTTGCAGAACTTACTTATAGCCACTAAATCCCCCCCCGTTCCGATGAAGGCTGCATCATACATGCCTATCCGGGATTCTGCCCATAGATGATGCACCAACAAGAATATCATTGCCAAAGCCTTCATCTGATTTGATACATTTTTATCAAAACTTTTCATAAATAAATTATATTTTCGATGTAATATTAGTATTGTCGTTCAAAATATTATCAACTTTATTTATAATCTCTTCTGTAGAATATTCGAGTATTGACAAGTAATTAGTCTTATCTCCGGCAAACAATCCAGATACTTTTCCTTTGCCATTCAAACTATAATCGAGTCCTATTGTTTTTATTTTTTGTGACAGAGAAAATATCACGGCATGGAATCGCATGCAAATTGTAAAATCAGCTTTCCTTAATAAATATATCAAGGAATCTATGGATGGTTCGGTTTCCCATATTCTAAAATCTGCTTTATCACCAATCAAGTCCTGCAGATGGTAACCTACTGTCAAATCAGAAAATCCAAACTGGTCTGCGTTCATTGGGAAGAACACAGTAATAATTCCTTTTGAATGGAGTTGGATAATAGTATTTGCCATATCAGACAAGAAATCGTCAAAACAAAAAGCTGAATCTTTTCCATATCTGCTCCATAAAGGTCTAAGGTTCAGCATCATTATCTTTTGTCCTTTGTTTATTATACACAATTTGTCTATTGCTCTTTTTTCTGTGCTACAAACAGTTGTAAGTGATAAAGGTATATCTTTCAGATAATCAAATGCAGGGTCGTGGTCTCCCTCCTTATATTTTTCTTTTAAAATTTCGTCTTTAATACTGTTGACAGAACGCAATGTGATTCTATCTGCTAATTTTATAATCCTGTCCGCCAAATGCCTGCCGAAGAATGTATTTATTGGACCATATCCTATTCCCTCCATTTCGAAATGACAGCCACATGATATTGCATAATTTATAAGCATATAGTTTCTGCTTAAAACCACAGGCAGTTCCATTAAAGGACCTCCACCCCATACAATCAATTGGGATTCTTTTATTTTTTGCTTAAAGTCCTCTAAGCAATCTGTCACTTCAATCCTTATGTCTTTGTTTACATAATTTAGACAGTCAATCCAACATTGAGTTCGGTCTTCTCTAAAAGAATACACATATACATTCTCCAAACCTACATATCTGCTTTTCAGTCTTTTTATTACACCACCTAATATAGCAGCATCACCAACATGTTCGCCACCATACATACCAACTATGGACATAGACTTTACGTCTATTGCTTGTTTGTCTTCCTTATGGCTGGAAACAGTAGTACCTTTAAATAAAAATTCAATGACCTGTGCTGTTTTTTTTATTTTTCTCAGTTTTGTTCCCATCATCATAGCCAAGACAGAGTGAAGAGGCCATAATCCTGTTTGGTCGTGATAACAATTTTGACACGCCCCATTACAGCATAAATCAAAGTTATCACGGTTGTCGTATATATCCAGCAAATCCGCATTGTCATACAGGTTGCCAAAATCTTTATCAAAACGAGAGCAATAGGACAAAGCTCCATCCGATGACAGAACAATTCCTTGTTGTTTAAAATAGCATGGCGCTATCCTCCCCGTACCACGCAACAACTGTTTTACCAAACTTCTATAGTACAACTTCCTGCCTGGTGATTTTGTATAATTCTGTACATCCTCGCTTTGTAGGAAATCACATAGAAAAGAAATCTCACGTTTGTTTAGAGAAACCCTTTCTAATTGTTCTTTATTGTTTAATCGTGAAATCTCGCTCGCCAGCCTGAATATAATATCAGCATTTTGTGATTTTGCATAATGCAATATTGCTCCAACATGATACACATTATATTTGTCAATAGTGGTATGCAACTGATAAGGAATGTTGTGCTTTTTTACAAAATCTATAACTTGTTCTGTATTTGAAAAATTGTTTTTTGTTCCACGTATTTTGTCATGTATGTTTTTAATTCCGTCAAGTGATATATTTAATTGGAAATGAACATTCTGTTGAGTACACATCTTCTGAATGTTTGGCAAATGTTCCTTCCAATAATCGGATAATATGCAATTTGAAGTGATGGAAAGGGATTCTATCTTAGATAGAACATTTAAAATAATGTTTATATGCTCCTCTAAATTATTGAAAGTCGAAGGCTCCCCACCAGATATACCGACATGTCTAATTTTTGAGAACAAGGTGGACTTTAAAGAATGTTGAAGAAAATTTTTATCAATATGTTTAATTTCTTTACACTTCCAAGCATTGCATGTAATGCAATGAGAATTGCATATATTGGTGATTAAATAACTTAATATTCGTGGAGATACCTGACTTTTAAGTCCCAGGTCGGCCTTCAATGCACTCACAAAATACGTTATTTTTTTTTTGATTTGTCTCATTATATCAATGAAAAAAATTAATCAATTATATTGAATAAATCCTTACCAGTCATGCGATACCAGACGTAACGCAACAACACCACTACACGTTTTATAAAACTCACTTTCATGTATGATGCAATATGTATAGGAGACTGTTGTAAGACATCTTTGTTATATTCGAAAGAATACTTGTCGTCTATTTGTTGTGTTTGGAAATCATAGATGTTTTTTTTACAATTTACCCCTGTCCCATCATTACCCCAATTTCTAACCTTTGACACACGAGGATAAATCGTAACCTTATTATATAACAAACACTCTAATGCCATTAGATGATCGCCAAACTGTCTATGATGGAAGAACATTGTTAAACAAGCATTCAACCAAGTTGGATAACTTTTGAATATTCTGAATGATTTCTTCCACGAATTAAGTATTGACTTTACAAACATTTCAGCACCAATATCCTCATATCTCATATGTTTATCACGCCACAGGCCACACCCCCATGCAGAAAAGCCTACACATGGATATGCATCATTATTTATGTCATTTTTTATAAATATATAACTATACCCACTTATACCTACAATATGTTGATTATCTTTATAAAGCTCTAACCCCTTATTAATATATTCTAAAAAATTGGGAGAAAATTCATTGTCATCTTCGCTATAGATACATCTGTCAGAAATACTATAAACATATGCATATAGAGCTTTAATATTTTTACTTGGCCCATAATTATATTCTCGTTTGTGTACTATTACTTCTTTAAAACCATATATGGTTGGAATATATTTACATATTTGAGCATATCCCATTTTGTGGGAATCATAAAGTGGATAATCCAATCCGATAATTAATGTCGTGTGTTCCGCTCCACTGCATCTACGAAGTGATTCAACACAGCGCACAAAATGTTCATACCTACATAGCGTTGGAATGATTACAGGTGCATATTCTTTTATTTTCATATTTATAAAATTTTTATGTTCGATATAATAACAACGACAATGGATTGTAAAATATAATTTCATCTATTGACGCATATTCAAATGCTACATTTTCAAATGTAAAGAAAAATCGCAAAACCATAATAAAAGGCAGTAAGGTTAACCACATTCTATCATAAAGAGTATTTTTTAAAAGTAATGGTAAAATAAATGGTATATATATGTATGTCATCATAAAAAATCTGTATTGCATTGTATTATCTGGAGTTATAAAGACAAATATCATTATTACAATATAAAAAAGCAACATGATTCGTTCCCGTTTAATTTGAACTTGTTGTTGAAAAAAAAGTCTTTTAATAGAAATATACAACATAGGTAAACTCATGAACAAAACAATGCCCATGCTCATACGTTCCTCTTCTGAGTTTCCCATATTGGCAAGTCTATTTATAACAACTGAAGAGTCTGTGTTGAATGCATTCAAGAAATATTGGGCAATATTTGTCAATGTTAAGAAAACGAGAGACACACATAAGATAAAATACACCAGCCATTTTTTAGATTTATGCTCTACAAGCTTTACGGTGAAGAATATAGGAAAAAACATTATTACACTTGTATGCAAAGATATCGCAAGACAAATTAGCAACCAATTACGTTGTCCTCGTACTATATACAATACCATAGCTAAGACTATAAATGATGTTGCTATTTCTTGACGTTGAAGATGAATCGTAAGATTGAAAAATTGGGTAAAAAAAGCAATTGTGACAACTCCGGAAAGTATTCTTTGCTTTGCTTCCAAATCATTGAAGAGATATGTGAAGTATTTAAAAATTGCATAAAATAAACAGTAATATAAAATTGCGGTAAATACGAGAATAAAAAGCGGATAACAGCCTAAGGTAAGATAATATCCTATATAATTTAGAAGACCGAACCCCATGTCTTTTGTACTAGTGGCAGTAGTAAAATAAAAAGAGCTATATACATTGTGTAAAGATCCCTCTAATCCCATTTTAGGTACCTCTTTGTAGGCTTGCCAATAATACCATTGGTCGGATATTGGAATTTTTGTTGCATTAATAACCCCTAAATAACAAGCCAAAAGAACAAAGAAAAATAAAAGTCTGAATTTATCTATTCTTTCATGTGATAAATTTGCCAACAACATTATACTAATGCCAAGCAAAGGAAATATCATAAATGTTAACAGCGCAAAAACGCATATATTATTATTTTTATAGGTTGACATTCTATATGTTTTTTATTGTAAAAAGTTTATTTTGTGTATTTTTTTACAAATTGTTTGACCGCAATGCGTTCATTTGATGTTGTTCCCCCAATATATATAGATAATACTGCTAAAAGCAAAGATAAAAGTATTGATATAAATAATTCTATTGTATTGTCTGTGAATATTTTCCTTTCTATATATATCCAGGGCGTTGTGATTGCTATGACGGGTAAAACTTTGAAATATATGGCTGAGTAAAGTTTCCTTACGGGGAAATTTAGTATACGACGCATCATATAGTAATCAACAAAAATATTTCCAATGGCTGTGGACACAAATGCAATGGAGAGCAAATACGGCGATGCACCTAACCAAAAGAAGAGACACGCTAAAGGAATTGTAAAAAGTGACATTGTACTACTTATTATCTGAAACCATTTGATTTTTCCTGTAGCTTGTATTGCGGGAATAAAGCCTTGCGAAAGAGAACTCAGCAATATATTTATCATTATTATATTGCAAAACGTTATTGTATATTGGGGATAAGTCCCCAACCACAATCGTAATATATAATCTGTATTACAAAAAAAAGGTAAAGCTATGCAATATAATAAAAAAAATGAATATTTGCTACAAGCGGCCATTAATGTTATCATATGTTCATATTCACCGGCTACATAATTTTTTATAATTTGAGGACCAAATGATTTTGACACATTTTCTGACATTCTGGATATTTGTACATTTACCTGATTACCAATAGAAAAAGCTGAATTGACAACAGGACCAAAAAAATAATTAAGCACGATATTACTTCCTTGATTTTTCCCCATTGCCGAGGCTGCGCCAAGAGCAATCCATGTAGAGAAGTTTATCATATGATGCCCAGTTGCGCCATCAAAATTCCAAGTTATACAAGGAACGTATTTCTGACTTAAACAGAAATACAACAACAATCCCAACAACTGCGCCAAGGCCATATAAATGGCAAAATATATTAATCTATCACCATTAACATGACCTATTGCTAGTGATGCTGCAAGAATGCCAATCATCATAATTACTTGAACAATAGAAAAACGTGTAAAATTTTCATGACTTATGAGTAACCCCTGAAATGGCACTTGTAGGACACAGATTGCACATGCAAATAAAGATATGTGAAAAATTAATATCGTTGTCTCAAATCTTTCTATTGGAACATTGAGATAATTATGTACATAATATAAGCCAAAAGTTTCACCAATAACAATAACAATCAATGCGATAATGGCATGAATGAGTAAACTGGTTGAGAAAACCTTGCCAATATCTCCCTTTTCTTTTTTGCCAAGTTCAATCGTCAAAAAACGATTCGTTGCACTTGCTAATACGATATTGAGAAATGCCATTAAATTAACGACGCCACCTACTACATTATATATGCCAAAATCTATTTCACCAAGATATTGCAACATAAAACGTGATGATACCAATCCGAGAATAGCAATAAAGCACATCCGGATAAATAGCGCAATCGTATTTTTAACGATACGCTTATTTTGTGTATCCATAATTAACTCTCCCTGCCGATTTACAAATTTATCTATAAAAAGAACTACGATTTTGCAGAAACGTAAAAGTAATACAATAATTACATCACAAAATCAACACCAATAACAATCCTTGGATGCTCCTTCAGATAGTTGTTCCCCCACAAATAGAAGTTCCAATTTTTAATGGTATAAAAAAAGCCCAATGCAAGGTCTATATCTTCATCAAATTTCCAAGAATGGATTGCACCGACCATTGGAGTAATAGAATGTCCATTTTTGAATGAGTGAGAATAACCTAAATACTCATAGTTATTTATTGTGTTATCCGCATCTCTATTTATCCCCCACCATGAATTACTGCACCAAAATAAATTTCCGTTATTTGAAATAGCGCCATTCATATATACGGCAGCAGTAGAATATGAATACTTAAAATTGTCATTAAGATTAAAGGACGGCGTTATCTCACCCCCAATACCAAACCATTTACTAAACTTATGCCCATATCTTAGATTAACACCCCAGAATGAAGAACCGACACCTGTAGATAAATCCACTCCTGCCGCACATTCATCACCTATTCCATATTGAAATGTTGTGTATGTTTCCTGTGCATTAATTCCTGGCCGAAATTTTATTGATGTATAACCATATAACTTTCCGTCTCCGACTGTTCCTGAAAAATATGGTATTTGTGCAAAAACATTATGACACAAATGCATTATAATACAAATTACAAAAAATCTTTTCATTGTTTTTATTACTATATTCTTTTCTTATTAATTTAATACATGACCACATAACGACTACAGACAATATAGTTTTTCATAAATATATTGTAGCTTAAATAATCCGCCTGAAATCACTCTCGTCAGGCTCTTCTCCGCATATTTCCTTATACTCTTCTTTTGTTATCGTACCAGATTTCCCAAAATCTACCTTGCCAAAAGCAAACCGTATATTGTAAATTATAGCCTTGACTAAGAATGTCACAAAAATCAGACAAAAAAGTATTGTGAATAATTTAGAAGAACCTGTATAAAGGATTATAATGTTTATAAGACCTATTCCTCCCATACAACATTTCAGAAAAAAACTTGGCTTATACTTAATCTTTTTCTTTTCTGATATGCGTGTGATATCATTGAGCAATGTCTTAGAAGCAGAATCCAGTGATGTTACGGCAAACGCCAACATTGTTAATGCAGTGAGTGTATAAATAATCCATCCACGTGAGAATGATAGAGTATAGCCTGTAGCTGCAGAAACCAAATGCCATATCGCCGTCAGTATAATTAGTGAAATAGTACCATATTTGATTATGTCCTTAACAGAATAACCGTTTGAGCAGTAAGCTATAAAACGTCCGCAGAAAATTGACCAAGAAACCACAGTCGCCTCGAAATACCACCAATATGGATTAGTCAACAGTTCTTTCCAAGGTTCAGCATTTATCATTCCTTGAAATGGAAGTATCTTACTTGTATCCACATTGTCAGCTTCGAATGTGTTGATGGTAGTGAATAAGGCAATTGTGGTTATTATAAACAAATAAATGTTTATTCTGGAGTATTTGACAAGCAAGTCGTACTTCACAGACAATGCTGCCAATAACACAAAAGTCACGATAGTTGCAACAATCGCAGAAAGCCTAATCAGGTCACTTTCTATATTGAGAGGTGAAAGGATGGTAGTAGCCGCCATAGGTATTGAGGTTGAAAGTCCGATGATGATAGAAAGTGAATTCAAAACCATACTCGACTTCTTCTTGTATGTAGCAAGGCTATATATTCCAGCCGTAATCATGATTGTAGTTTGTCCAAGAGTATAAAAAAGGTCTGCATTCCATGTTCCATAGGTATTTTGCAACTCAGACGGGAAACTACCTACAAGATAGACACCTGTAAACGTGCATGCAAGCATTGCCATATAGTTAAACTTGCTTTTTATCACTTTATGCTGATCTGCAAGCCAGACTACCCGATTCCCATAATCCGAAGCATACAACATGACATTGGCAATAAAGCAAAACAAGAATATACCGAGATATATACACAACATCACAGGATAATCACTTCCTGCCCCTTCCAGACCATTCATTCTGGAGAAATGGTCTATGATTTTATCCATATAGTTCATGACAAATTATTATATTTAATTCCCTTTTAAGCCTGCATAGTAGGCCTTTTTTATAGTGCCCATATCTGTAAATTTCACAAGAATATCTTCATGATTTTCATCATAGACATGCACTATGTCATTTATCTTGTTTATCATTTGAATCATATCGTCTATATCCTCTGACGTATATGTTATTGTTCCTAATGGGCGATATTCGTCTTCGTGATCTCCTATGTGTCTGCGCATTTCTACATTTACGCCCGGAATTTCTGCAATTTTGTCAAATCCTTCGATTCCAGTTATCGTACATGCTTTTTTTGTCCATAATCGTTGGCCTACTCCACATTTTTTCATAGCATGGCACTGCGGTTCTGGTAATTTGTTGTCATCATCCTCTATTCCACACGCAAAATCTATCATAGCCTTTGTAACATCGTAATTAATAAGATTTTTAAGCGGTAAATAAAGCAGGTCTCCATCTAACCGATATCCCATCTCTATAATATAAAACTTCCCGTCATCATCATCCCTCATCACTTGTACCCAGGCATAACCTTCTGTACATCCAATATATTGTAGAAGCTCTTCGATTTTCGGGTTAATTTCACTCAAATATTGTTCCACATGATGCGTGGCTGTAGTTGTGATACAATATAAAGAAGATGGATAGCCAGGTTCATGATACATGGCATTTAAGGACAGAAATCTAACCTTTCCCTTTTTTATTGCATACGTGCTAAACCATTCCTCTCCATGTAACATTCTTTCTACAACAATTGCAGGGTTTGTTGACACCTTTCTAACCAACTTGAATGCGTCTTTTAACTCACTCAAATTATTGCAGAAACTAATACCTAAATTTGCTGCTTGATCAACAGGTTTTACAACAACAGGATATTCTATATTACAAACCTCGTCTTCTCTAAATTCATCAGAAATAAAATAGTCTTTCGCAACAGGAGCACCAATTTCTCTACATTTTTGTTTGAATACAGCTTTGTTAAATGAAATGTTTCTTGCTTCTTTGGTACAATAGAAAGGAAGATTTAGTCTTCTGCATAATTCTATACAGAAAGTAAGATTCCTTTCACTAACTCCACAAAAAGCAGCCGTTACATCGTTTCTTTTACATTCTTGTTCCAAGGAATCTATATCAGAGGTGTTAATCATCCAATATTCATCTGCAATTAATTTAGCTACGGATTTCTCTGGAGCGAGATAATCTGTTACTATGGTATAAATTTTCTGAGACTTGGCATATCTCACCATTTCACAAGTGCCATTACTTGTACCTAAAAAAAGTAATTTCATAATAAATTTCGTATATTTGTCAAAATAATATTTTACATATTTTTGTATTATTGCAATACAATGCGAATTAAAGAGTTATGATTCTTGCAGAAATTTTCCATATCCTCTATTGTATCGAAGTGTAGGAACAGTATTCCGAGGGCTTTGCCTGCTCCATCGAAGACCTCTACCTTGTCGCCAGGGTGCTTGTAGATAACTTCGCGATAGACATTGGGCTTTACAGATGGGGCTATTTCTATTCCTGTGAAGATGCCTGCTTGATAACTATGCAGCACATAGTGCATATAACAACCAGGAAACGCATTAATCGATTGATTTATGAAGTCTGGTCCCTCACCCATTGCCGCCTGTACGTTGGCTTTCACAAGGTCAATTCCGAAAGCGTCACCAAGCTGAATAGGAATCATGTTACCGCCAGCCCGCGGACCGAGTTCGAGAAAATGTACGTTTTCTTCTTTGTCAAGGATTATCTCTATATTCAATTCTCCGAAACGGATGTCTAATGCAGAAACAATTCTTTGTAATTCGCTGTGTATACGCTCTTTTTGAAAATTTGAGACTTGTAAAGGTTTTTTTTTCCCTATGGGGATAAGTGGACTTTTCTGCATATCTCGTAGACATTCCATCTCGCCATATAGGACAATCTTTCCGTCCCATACGAATATATCGCCGCCAATGACCGACGGGAAACCTCTCTGTATATATTCCTCTATGAGAAGGACTTTGTTGCGTGAATAAGAATCAGCCCATGCGATGGCTTTTCCCAAGTCCTCCCAGCGGTCCAGCATCGTCACGCCTTTGCTTCCTGATGAGTCTGTTGGCTTGACAACAAGCGGAAAGATGAAATCTCTTGTGGCGTTCTTTATTTTTTCAATGGCGGTTTGAGGGTTGAATGAGAAATGCTTAGGACAGGCAAAACCATTAGCCTGAAGAAATTCACGCCATGGATATTTCAGTCCAAGTATCTCTACGCTTTTGGCTGGATTGGTTGGCAAGCCGAGACGCTCAGCCACAATAGCGGCAGGCAATGCGGCTGGGTCGGAGGCGTATGCAAGTATACCGTCAACCTTTTCGTCCTTTGCTATCCTGTAGACTGCATCTATGTCGGTAGTGCTCTCCCCATAGAACTTGTCTGCTTCGTACTGTCCCGGATTATCCGGCAGGTAGTCAATTACTATAGTGTAATATCCCAGCTCCTTTGCAGCACGGATAGCTACCAACTGTTGGGCGGAGCCGCCTAACAATAGTATCTTTTTCATTTTACGATGCAATCAAGAATTCTCTGTACATCTTCATCGCTCAGCGCATGATGCATGGGCAGACATATCACGCTCTCCGCCATTTTATGGGCTTGCGGCAGGTTCTCCGGTGCTGCGCTTGGCAGAGCGCGGTATGTGGTGAACGTGCTGATAAGCGGATAGAAGTATCGGCGACCGAGGACGTTATGCTCCTTCATCTTGAAATACAGTTCATCACGGGTCATACCGTATTTCTCTGCTTCTACGAAGATGGGGAAATAAGAATAGTTGTGCTTTACGCCGGGCATATCGTCGAAGAAAGTGATGCCTTCAACGGGGCGCAGCGCCTCACGGTAGCGTATGGCCACCTGATGGCGCGCCTCAATGGCGGCATCCACCTGTCTTAAATTAAGCAAGCCATAGGCCGAGCGCATCTCATCCATCTTCGAGTTAATGCCGGGAGCAACCACTGTAGTCTCTCCAGCAAAACCGAAGTTCTTCAGATAGTCAATGCGTTTCTTTGTCTGCTCATCATGCATCACAAGCGCACCGCCTTCAATGGTGTTATATACCTTAGTGGCATGGAAGCTCAACGTGCTCATATCACCTGCATTGAGAATACTCTCACCGTTAACCTCTACACCGAAGGCATGGGCGGCATCGTAGATGACCTTTAACCCGTACTTGTCGGCTATCTCCTGTATGCGTTTCGTGTCGCAGGGCTTGCCGTAGACATGCACAGGCATGATGGCTGTGGTTTTAGGGGTTATGGCAGCCTCAATCTTGTCAGGGTCGATATTGCCCGTTGCCGGGTCTATATCCACGAATACGGGTTTGCATCCGTTCCACCAAATGGAATGGGAGGTTGCAACGAAAGAGTAAGGAGTGGTTATTACCTCACCTGTGATTCTCAATGCCTGCAAGGCCGTGAGCAGCGGCAGCGTTCCGTTGGTGAACAGACTGATGTATGGTACTTTTAGGTAGGTGGCAAGTTCTTTCTCTAATTGGCGATGAAACGAACCATTATTAGTAATCCATTTGCTTGCCCATATATCTTTGAGCACTGCATTGAACTTACCCAAGTTAGGGAGCAAGGGGGAGGTGACTGTAATTTGTTTATTGTTCATATAATATTGATTTTAAATATTTTATTTAACAGTATGAAATACATTCATTTCTTTATCATCATTAGGGATAAGTTTTGATGAATATCGTCATGGTACTTAAAAAAGCAGTAACAACTTTAATATATCCATCTTACTAATATGACATTATCATAAGCATTACAGGGCAAGATTGACATATACCATTGACCACTTAATCATATAAAACAACCTATTATTTCACGGAATTTTAAAAACAGCATTCCAACTATAGTCACCATCCTTAAATGTCTGCATCCATATATTCGAAAGACACTTTAGACAATAAGCAACTAAAATAATTACAATTATCATCAATAAGAATCCTACAGGGCATGCTTTTTTAACCATATTCATTAATGGCTCATAATTTAATAAGAATATCTGACATATATATATTTCCAAACACATACCGCCTATAAATTTTATTATACTTCCCACAAATGTATGGTTCATCAAACTTAGTACATAGTTTGTTTTACACAACTTATATACGTAGTATGTAATACCTAATAGAGGGATAAATGAAAATATCTGCAAATAGTTCAATGAAACGGATTTTTTAAAACTGCAGAAGAAATAAAATACTATTATAAACAAAAACAAAAGAGGCATTTCTCGTTGAGGTTTTGTTGGCGATATGGATTTATTTTTCATCATAAATCCCACAATAGCACCTTGAAGCATATAAATAAAATAATATACCCATTTATAATATGTTGCACCATAGATGTTCCAGCGTTCTGGTTTATCCCATAAAAAATATAATCCCATGCAAAATATAATAAAACATATCAACAATTCATTAAGATGTTGATACAGAAACTTTCTGATGAAGTAAAAAAATACATAATAAACCATAATACAAGTAACAAACCAGCTTCCACCATGAATAAGAACTTCGATAAATGTTTTTGAGCTATTAAATATCAATTCTGTCATTAATGCCCACGCAAAAACGGTTGGATATATTCTTCCGATTCTTCGCTTATAATAATTATCGAATGATCGTGCCCCCCCAAGAAAGATAGTAAATCCTGATGCAAAAAAAAATAAAGCATCACCGATGGCACCGCCTGTAGCAAGAGAGGCCAAAGGACCATAAATTTCATCAAAATGACTATTTGTTATAGCTAAACAGGCTATAAACTTCAAAATATCAATAGAAATATCTCGTTGTTTCATCATTTTATAAAATTATATTTGAAAGAGCAAAAACTCCTGACAATTGTTTTTCCTTCTGTTGCAATACTAAGACAAGGTTCTATAGAAAGTTGACCAACAGATATTAATATCCCTAATCGTACTCTCTTTTCACTACTACGAAACTCTGGGATACACGAGTAATGTGATGTAATCCATAAATCTTTGTATACTTTACATTTGATACCAACCATATAATTAAAATCAGTACCAAATCCACTATCATGATGCGGGTTAAATGTAATGTCTCCAACAGCAAAATCAAAAATATTGTATGAACAATCAATCATACTACCATAGTCTTTATACATACCATTCCACACAGAACTTATATACGGAGAAACTTTAAGATTAAAATCTCCTAAATTCTGTTGATAGCCAACATATAGCCTGATTTTCTGATATGACATTTTTTCTGAATAAAGACTATGCTCAATACTTACATTAAATTTATTTTTTATCGTAAGACCACAATAGGCATAGTTGTTATCACGCATACCGAAATAAATCTGACCTTTGATTACTTGAGGACTGACAAACAAGAGAGGAAGTAAAATTATTAAACAATGTAAGTTTTTCATCTTAGTACTTTCTTTATTTTATTTGTTACTATCTCATATCCCTGCATATTAATATGCACTCCATCCATTGTAAATTCAGATTTAAGACAACAATCATTAGATAAATCGTCATAAACATCAACATAAATCATACCTGCTGATGTACTTTTCTTTTTAATAAGTTCATTCAGTAATTTTATAGATTCATTGATATTGTTTTCATTTTTTAAACGTGGGAAAATAGATATGATGTAAACATGTGAGGCCCTTAATTCATAAATTGCTGTAACTATTTTATCGGAATATGTTTCTAAATCATTCTTAAAAGCTGACACATCATTAGTACCGGTAAGAACAATGACACTACAGTTTTTATAGGCTCCGGCCTTAGATTGAATGTATTTTATTCCACTTCCAGGAACCCCATTGTTATGTGTGATATAACTAGGAAAACAGCGCTGTAAATCCCACTTCTCAATTAATGAATCTCCTATGAAATATAATTCTTTATCCTCCTCTTTTGAACAAGAAACAAAAAGTGTCATAAAAATTAATACATATAATTTTATCTTCATTGTCTCCATTTTATATATTATCGTGATAAGTGCCCAATATGGTGGATACGATATTACAATCTTTAACTTGTATGTTGCTTTTGTGTAAAAAGACAAGTAAGCGTCCAATTATAACTTCGTTGACCGTTGGTTGATTAGGACACAGGGACAGACCAGTGTCCTGTCCGCTTATATATTGTTTGTGATGTCACCTGTCTTTTCGTCTACACGTATGAATTTTGATAAATTTATTTCTTGCGAAATGATTTGCAGTATAAGTGTTCTTGTGTTTGAAGAATTATCGGGCATTACCTGAAGAATTTCATCACTATCCATATTTGTAACCCAAATAAAATCACCAATAGAAACCTTTTCTTCTGGCAGGGTGATTTTTAATTCATCTTCAAAATTTTTAAAAATAAGACTCATTTTTGAAAGGGTACAGTTACTTATTACCTTAAAAATAATAAGAACCGAGCTCGTGTCTAATTCCATTGTTCTAATATGTTCTATTTTCCCCATGACGATATAAGAGTTTTATTAACCTTTATTGAGTCAGCTTCTATATTATTACAACCTTCTATTATATTTTTGAATAATATAGGATTCTCCTCATTTAATAATTTGTAAGAAAAACTTGTGGCTGAATGTAACTTATATGGTTTAGTCTCAACAATCAACGACCCTGATGAAAAGTTTTCGTCCACTGCTATTATGGTGCCAAAAGGTATTGTGTTGTGAAGAAACAATTTAACTCTTTTGGCTTTATATTTTGTGACCAAACGAAATAATGTCTTTATTGACTTCTTTATTTTAGAGACTAACTCTTCTTCTGTTATATTTAAGACTGGTGCCATCACTTTTATGAGATTGTCGTTTTGAAAATTAAGTAAAGATATGGTAAGTTCCAATTTGATGTTTTTCTTTAAGAGTTCCTCTAATACGTTATATGTTCCATGGTAATTTATTCCATCAGATAATGACACACTCATAATACGAAGAGTATGTTGAACCTTTGACAAATAATCTGAAATTTTTGTTTCTTTATCGCTTTCTCTATAATGATTTCTTGTAGGAACAAAATCAGATAACCCTATTTTTAAAATTGTAGATTCGCTTATATAATTTTTCCTTTTGAGAGAACAGGTAGTTCGTCCTTCTGCTCCCAACAGCATAAGTATTTTATTTTTTACTGCATCATAGGAATTTTGCGCAATAGTTGGCAGTTCCTGTATTGCTGTTTTTACGTCATCCAATTCGACAAAAGACCGAATAACATTAGATGGGTCAACATGAATGATGTTAGGCTCGTTGACTAAATCTTCTGTAAAATCCTGAGTGAAAGTTTCAGAAGAATTAAACATCGCACTTATTACAGTTTTTATTTTTTGGGGCTTATATGTTTTTAGCGAGTTGAAATGTGAGGCTTCATCTCCATTTGGCATACACGACGTGCCTAGGGAAAGTATTCTTATTCTATCAAAAGGAATATCTAACACATTTACACAATAAAGAACTGCGACTAAAGTTGGATCGTTTGCCCAAAGTCCCCCATCCATATAATAATGATTTATAGTTCCAGCTGTTTGGTAAGCATTAAAATAGAATGGGGCTGCGGCACTTGACATTAGCGCGTCTACAATTGTTTCGTCATTATTTTGAGTAAAAATGTTGTGTTTATAGTTTTCCACACTGGTTGAGGGTATTAAAAGCTTCGTATTTGCATCTTTCAGACTTTTATCTTTAAAGACCTCTGTTAATCGCTTTTTTAATTCTTCATTAGAATACCATGAAGAACGCCAATATCTAACTCCAACTTTTTTCCTTTTGAATATCGCTTCTCCATGCTTTTTATATAAGGATGTAACATCATTCATAGGCACATCACATGCTAAAGCGGCACCAACAATAGATCCTGTTGATGTACCAGCAACAAGGTCAAAGACTTGATATAGTGGTATTTGATATTCTTTTTCTAAAAAATTTAAAAAAGTAGACTGGAAGATACCTTTAATTCCTCCACCTGAAAGCGACAATATATTGAATGTATTCTTCATATTTTTATACGTAAGTAAGCACTCAATGCCTTTCACCTCATTATGAATGAGGCGATTAGCGAAACAAAAAAGTTGTATTTTAACATTTTAGATGATTATGCCAGCTTGATCGTCCATGGGACGAGCGTCTCATAGTTGGTGTTGTCGTTAATGATTTCCTTAACGGCATGGGTGATGTATTCCTTGAGGTTTATTCCGTAATATATTTGTTAACTTGCTTATTTTTCAATCAATTTTATTACTATTATATTAAAATTTCAATCATTCATTTTATTGATTTTCTATTCTTTATTTTATGCCGATTGCCATAAGGAAATAGGTTGGCATCGTTTCAAAATTTCATAATTGTATTCTGTGCCTAATTTTATATCAAATACCACATTCTTTATTTAAATTGCCCAACAACTCTGGTGTCTCATCTATAGACACGCTCTTCTGTATGACAAAAAACAAAAATCTACGCTTATTGGCAATCCAACATAAGGTCAATACCAAGAAGAACTTTCCCAATAACGTGACATATGGAAAAATAACACTTAACACTGTTCCTACAATTCCAATATTATAATCATTTGAAATAAATGGATGGTACGCCTGAATGATTGCATACAAATAGAGCATCCACAGAAATAATTTCGGTATCTGTAGATAATTGCTGTTAATCTTACCCAGAACTAATGTAAACGTGATAGTAGAATAAAGACTTAGCAATAAACTTACAAGTTTTTCTGCGTCATTCGAATTAACGAAAAGCGCATCATAAGTATCAATATTGCTTAAAATAATTCCGACAGTCCAAAGAACCAATATTATAACCCATAAAACAATGCCGTAATAGTATGTGATTCCCATCCGAAGTCGTTTTCTAACATTTACAGTGACATTTGTAAGAATAATATACACTGCGAAAATAATTGTACTGGTTAAGAAATCCAAAGTGTTGCTAAATGCTGAAAATTCTGTATGGTTAACCTCCAATAACAGATTTCCCAAATAATATGTGAGCCAAAGTAACCAAATGACAATCCATGCTACATAGAATTGACGAACGGTTCCTACTACGACATCAAAACTTGATTCTAACTCCTTGCAGAAAATTCTGATGTTGCAATATTTCGCTATATAACTTTTTATTTTATCTCCGTTTTCTGTTAATTCTACGTGCATACTCCAAAAATTTCTTATTAAGACAAGTAATGTGCAAAAAATGAAAATGGCGTGAATCAGATAGTTCTCATATTGTTCAATTACTAAAGATAATGAGGTGTGGTATTGGTTCTGCAACCATGAGGTGCCTAATGGCAATATGGCTGCAAACAAGGTAAGTAGAATATTGAATCTATCTTTCTTAATCCAAGCTGTTAAATTTTCAAGCATAATGTTATATTTTTGTTTTTTATGTATTTATTCTTCCCAATATTTATTCATAGAGGTTACAGGCTTATCCTCAATTTGCATACTATTCAGAGAATAATAACTTATGTCTTGATTGCGGTCATTTCGTTTCTTGTAGCATTCAAACAATTCCATAACATTCCTCACCTTACCACAGTATATTTTACTCGGTGTCTGGAGATAACCGGCAAAACGCTCAATATACAGTTTTAACTTTCCATCCTTTTCGTCTCTGTCTGTGCATATCACATTGTCTGCTAATGCACGGATACTATTTGCAGAGCTGCAGTTCTTGTCGCACATCATGTACAGAGCAATATCCCTGTCACGACATAATGCAACAAGTGCGGATAAGAACAAAGAAGAATTTTCATGAAGCAGGGGAAAACAGAAATCAAGTATCTGCAAGTCGTCTATGACTATTCGTTTAAACCGTTTCCCGTCTTTCAACGGAACATCTATCTGTTTTTCCAAAAAATAAAGGAATTCATCAGGTGTTATCATTCCCATACAGATATTCATAAAGTGTATATAGGAATAGCATTTTTCACATTCTTCATTTAACGGACATTTGCGGCTTCTCGCGGGACAGGTCAAACGCCTTTTTATAGTTTCGTCATCCTTATTGAGCAGAAGTAACAAAGTATGCTCTTGATTAAGTGAAGAACTAAAGAGACTGCCAAAGGTCAGGAAACGCTTATAAGTATTTGCTCCACCGATAATGGTAGTAACACCTCCTCGGAAATTGTTCAGCTGACGCAGAGAAGGATCGCTATCGGCAAGTATTGACTCCCTTGTTGGTTCCGATAGTAAAATTTTTTCCAAAATATCAACAGAACTAAGATTTATTTTCTGATTCTTATACAATGCCTGAAAGTAATCTTTGGCATTTTGCATACTTGTGACGTTATAATCGGTATAACTGGTTTCTGTTTTATCCCAAATCCCATGTTTGTTGAGATATTGTTGATAAGTATCTGTCAGCACGTCAGAATGGGTATAAACTAATGCTCGTTGCAAATATCTGCGCATCAAGAAATAGCTGTGTATGCTTGGATATACTTCTACACCATAGTCGCGTCGCTTATATTGATGCCATCCGAGATTTGATGTTTGTTTGCAATCCTGAGTAATGGAGAGATACTTCAGTAAGTAGTTATGCGTTTGTCTCGTTTTCATCTCAATAAACAAATCTGCCTGATAGTCTAAGATTTCCATGTTTTCAGGAATGACAACGATAAAAAGTTTAATATTATCATTCTTCTTGACGGTCTTAAATATTTTATTTAAACTGATACTTTTCTGTAAACTATCAAAATCTTGAGTCACATCCAACGCAACAAGAGCATTGAGCTCTGTTGCCAAATGGTCTGCAACACTATCGAAATTCGTTTTTTCTTGAACAACTGTGTCAAGAAATGGAAATGTTATTCGTTGTCCTATAGCCTTTAGCTTTTTAATTTCTTCGGAAGCAATGTTTTCCAGTCCGTTCTTATTAGAAAAATAGCCATGAATAGCATCTTTTTTTCTCTTATAAAGAATGTTCTTCTCATTTGTTTTTCTTCCTCTTATGTCATTAAAATGAAGGGCATTGGTACGATTATTATAATATATGGCTTCCTTACATATCATTTCGTCAACCAACATAGGTAAATTTTCATGTGGCATCTGTTCTGAATTATTTTTAGGATATTTACGACATTCTATACTATTTGTTTCAAAAAAAGTTGAAGCAAAAGTATTACCATATCCCAATCCTAATTTGCCGCTATTATATAATTCAGTCATTCTCTGAATGGCAGATGTGATACATATATCAAGGAATAAATCGTCAAGATATTCTTTATTTTTAGCCATGGATATGAAAGTTGAGGTTGGTGATATTGAGTAACCATCTAATTTACTTAAAGACTGGGCTATACCATAAAGCATTTGGAATCCCAATAATGTTCTATCTGTCATATCATCCCCTTTTATAACAATAATAGTATGTTTTGAGGACATGTCTATTCCATCATATAAAAGTTTATCTAAACCTTTTATGTTGGTTGCTATTTTTCGTAATTCTGCTTTATTTTTCATCATAATAGTTAAGTAAGTGAACAAAATTAAACGATATAATATAAACGACCATTAGTAAGCGTCCAATTTTAACTTCGTTGACCGTTGGTTAACTTTGTTTTCCTCCTCCTTGCAAGGCATATCTCAAACAAGTTTGATACTCTGCTCTTGCTTCGTTCGTCAGTTGACGTCTCCCACATATTTCAGGGGAAACGTCTAAACGAACATTAAAATTTAGCTTTGCTGATTATGGCTCGTCATGGCAAAGTTTAAGCAAGTCTTAACTCTGCTCATTTGACTTAACGCCATAAGTTAACTTCGTTGATTATGGCTCGTCATGGCAAAGTTTAAGCAAGTCTTAACTCCGCTCATTTGACTTAACGCCATAATTATTGTGATGATTAATATTTATATCTATGAATGTCGGCTGCACTCGATATAGTTCAAGCAAGCTTGTCTTTGTGCTCGTTGGCACAAGATGTCCCTGCGACTATTTCCCTGAAGAACTTCTTGAGATTTTCCTGAATTAATATTCTGCAAAGATGTTTAGTGTTAACTTCTAAACTTAACAATACAATCTATACAGATAGGTTTACCTGTAAGGTTCTCGACAAAAACGTTTGCAGGGTGCATGTCTTCAAGGTTGAGATGGTTGGAAATGTAGTTTACTCCTGATGTGTCGCCATTGTCACGAAATCCTTTTTGTGATACAATCTCGTCTATTTCGTCCTTTGTGGCAAGTCTCATACATTCAATATACGGCTGGGTTAGGATAACACGAAATAATCCGTCTGCATCACGGGTAAATCCAATGACTCGCATAATGGTTTCAGGAAAAAGATAGTTGTGAAGGGCTATAGCTTCAAGAGCACGTCCCAAGGTTGAGTAAATGGATGTGCGAAGTTTAACAACATGTGTATCTCCTTTCTTACAATACACTTTAGCCTCTGCCCCATGAGCTAATTCTGGTCCATATTGTTCTATAAGCCATTCTTCGGCTTTCGGAATCCATACGCCCTTGTATTCAGCCCATTTTTGAAGGCTTTGTTCCTGCTTCTCGTCTATCTCCCAGTTTGCTGGAGCCGTTTGGCTTTCTCCAGCATTTGGACTTGTTTTAAAGCTTTCTCGGACGATATCACATACGAGGAGCGCCCCGATGAGGAGCGGACCAGCCGAGCAGACTCCTGCATGCTCTGACTGATTAAATCGAGAAATGTCTTTTGTTCCATTTAATATCTCATTAATCTGTTTATCTATGTTTTGAATGTCGTATTCAGTCATACTTCCATATAGTTGGCAGCAAAGTTACGCATAATTTTCCATTCCACCAAACTTTTTGTAGAAAATATTGTAAACATTCAATTTTAACTTTGTTGAACGCAGGTTGACGTATAGCCCTAAAAGTCGATCATCATTGGGAGCAGATTGGCATAGTGTCTTATCCTATAGTCCCCATCTTAGCAGATTGAATACGAAGCTGAATGTGATGATCCTGCACGGCAACTCAATCGTAATGTGGAAGTGCTGCTCGATTTTTGTCGCATTTGGAGCTATGGTGTTGT
>Ga0129317_1000692_pt1 | contig 31726 bp, 26 predicted proteins | sample Cm1ome_FD_94430 | JGI IMG/M metagenome (GOLD analysis project Ga0129317, IMG submission 94430) | Eastern black-and-white colobus group fecal microbial communities from Wisconsin, USA - Cm1105 metagenome | ecosystem: Host-associated > Mammals > Digestive system > Large intestine > Fecal | place... | reverse complement strand
TAAATTTCTATCTGCTACGTTGTTGTCAATCGCCGTAGCCACCGCTACGGCTCATTCCTCCGCCTTGCAGATAAAAATTTATCCTGCATGAATCAGTCAGCCAATTGGGGTGGTTCATACTAGCAACCCGATTTCTGACCTGGTTGCCCCGTTTCTTTTATTGTTTCTTTCATTGTTTCTTTTATTGTTTCTTCTATTATGTTGGCTATTTCTTTTAAATGCTGTCTGAGGAAAAAATGCTTTCCACTCAGCTCAATCCACTCAAACCTTTCACTAAAACACTCTTTCCATGGTTTGACTGTCTCAAATCCGGTATCTTCCGATGAATAAAACATCGTTGCACCGGTCGCCACTGCAGGGTGCTTTTCATCAAACGGATACTCTTCCAAAAGCGCATAATCTGCGCGGCTTGGACGAAGATAAAGATTCAAAAAGCGCTTGTTATTTCGAATCCGCGGATCAATGTCCCCATATCCTGAAAGTACATCCGCATATTCTTCATCCGGCAAGTCATGAAATCCCTTTTTCACGCTTCGAATACTCGGTGCTGCATGCGCTGCCAAAAACACATGCACTGCCCCCATTCTTCTTGCAGTTTCATAAGCCACCAGGCTTCCAAGACTATAGCCAAACAAAGCAAACTTCTCGCCCGGCTCCAGTTCCCTTCTGATCTGTCCAGTCACATCTTCCACCATTTCATCAAATGTCTTATAGAAAGGCTCTTTTGTCCGATATCCATGCCCTGCATACTCAATCGCATATATTTCAATCCGATTTTCCAAAACCTCTTCCAATGGTTTAAAAAATTGTGCAGTTCCCCCAGCAAAGGGAATACAAAACAATTTCATTCTTTTTCCTGCTTTCCTTTTTTTCTCTGCTTTCTCTTCTTTCCAGGTCCATCGCATACATACCACAGAGCCACCAACACGCATACCGTTACGGTCGAAACAGCAATACCGGCAATTAATCCGGAAGTCCGATATTTTAATATAATTTCATTTTCTCCGGCTTCCACCTGAACCGCCATATACATACCATTTGCACGATACACGTCTGCCTTTTTCCCATTTACATATGCACTCCAGCCAGTTGCATACGGTACAGCAATGCAAACCATTTTCTTGTCATCTGCCGTGACAACCCCTCTGATTGAATTTCCGGCAAGGCTGATCTCACTCACCGGCGTTTTTTTCAATTCTGCTACCCGGTCCTCATATTCATCCATCGGCTGGCATACCAGCTGAAGATCTTTGAAATAATAGACTCCTGCACGATTAAATGTTAATTTTAATGAGTCTGATTTTGCATACCCGAGGTTCATCAGGAAATCACGTTCTCCAAAATAATATTGATTCGTTTTATTTAAAAGAGGACACGTATCGTACAGTTTCCCCATCGTTACTGTAATCAAGGCAGACTTGGTTTCTGACCACCCGTTATACTTTTCACGAATCAGCTGTTTTGCATAGGTAGTAGCATCCTCACCAAGTGCTTCCAGTTCCTTTTCCATTAGATTCACAGAATCATACCGGACGTTATTCATAACCCAGTAAATTTCGCCGGTCTCCTCCTGATCCACGTTCAGGGAAATAGATGCATTGTTTTTTGTTACCTCAAAATGGTCGTCATAAACTTCAATACTGTCATTTTTTTCTGCATTTTCTTTTAGCTGCTGAAGTATTTCGTCCTGATCCATCAAAACTGTATAATCAAATTTTACATCCGACTTTTTGTAATCCAGCTCCTGCTGAACATCATCTTCAAGAACCAGTCCCTGCAGCATGGCCTGTTCCTTTTCGTAAGTCTGCATTTCTTCATAATCTGATTCCGAAATACAAGAATCATACACATACATCAGCGGAAGCGCATATTCGTTCTCATAAAGATACTGGTTCTCCGTATGACCGTCAGAATAAGTCTTTACATTGCTCCTGACAAGCTTATATCCATAAGGTACCCTGTCTGAGCGCTCCTCCGTCGTTGCCACATATTTTACCGCAGCCAGTTCATTTAATACCGTCCGCTGATCCAGATCCAGGATTAAAAAGCTGATGTTCTGCTGTGAATTTCCAAGTCCAACCGAATAATCCGAAATCCAGCCGGAAGAAAAACTATAGTAACTGGACAATCCAGGGACTCGATCACGGAAGCCGTAGTTTACCTGCTGGTATTTTTTCGACAGATTTCCCTGTACTGCATCGATTCGATATACCGAATCATCATCAACCATGTATCTTGCGGAAGCCGCATTATCTCTTCCGACTTCTATTACTTTACCGCTGTCATGGTATGACTTAATATAACCTTCCCCGTCTGTTCCAAACAATTCGTATGATTTCATCGTTGTCTCTGCACAGAGTACAAGCAGCAAACATACACTCAACAGTCTTCTTTTCTGTTCGAAAAAGGATGTAAGATTGATCACCATAAGAATCAGCAGGTAAACAACGAGCCAGATCACACCTGAACCAATTTCGGAACGCTGCACCCGCACCACCAGCAGATATACAACAAGATATCCTACTGTGCATAGACTGCTTTTCAGCATGACCGGCACATCTTTTTTACAAAATTCCGGCAGCATTTCTACCACGATCATGGAAATCCAGAAGGCATAGATGAAACACCATCTCTGCGTATTACCGGCAAACCCACTGAATACCATCGCCAGAAGCGGAATCAGATAAACAAGCGTGTACACTGCCATCTGTCCAAGATACAGCCGTCTGTCCTTATGCTTCTTAAAAATCATATATAACAGGCAAAAAACAGCAATGCCGGAAAATGCCATATGACCATAAATTCCGATTTCCGTCGTATCTATCACACCGCGGACAAACTCCAAATAATAGGATGTCTCATGAATAAAATAATTCATTCCAGTCTGTACACTTGTCCGGCTGCTTTGCAGTGTGCGGATCAAAGACGGAAGCAGGCTGAACATGCCAAGCATAAGTGCAATCAAATAATGAACTGCAAAGATTAAAATCGTCCTGAAGAAATCTGCAACACTCTGCTGTTCTTTTTCCCGCACTTCGAAATAGCGAAACACTGCATAAATCACTGCAGGAATTGTCACCATATAAAGGAAGTAAAAATAGCTGCTCACGCTGAAAAAGACCATCCATATAAAAATCCAGCTTTTCTTCTTTTCCAGAATGCGATCTACTCCCATCAGCATAAGCGGTAAGTAAAACATCATTTCACAGAAAAATGTGTGCCGCGCCGCAAAATAGAGAGAAAAGCCACAAAAAGTATAAATCATACTTCCAATCAGAAGTGCGTCCTGATCATTTGTCTTCGTCTTTGCAAATGCAATAAATGCGATTCCGACCAGATATAAGCTTAATATCGTCCTTACAAACAAAAAAGCTTCTATTTGTGCGCTTGGGAATAAACACATCAGAAAATTCATCGGGCGGAAATTAATGGCATTTCCAAAAACATCCTGTCCAAATCCAAGGCAAAAATCCCACAACGCAACGTGAAGCTTTCCTGTCTTAAAAAAGTTCTTGACAATATCAACAATCCATTTATGCGAATACGCAGCAGACGGATAATGCTGTCCCATTCCGTCTGAACTCCACAAATAAGATTTTCCATAGATTGAAAAAACAGAAAAAACACATACAAAAAATATCGAAAACAGTATCGTATACTTTTTATATATGTTTTCTCCAGAAGTCTGTTTCTTTCTCATGCAAGACCTACTTTCTTCTTATGCAAAATGTGCTTAAGATCTTTTACAGATCTCAAGCACTTTTCTACACTACTTTTTTATTTGTAATACTGCTCAAGTGCTTTATAGAGCGTCTTCCCGGCATCATTTTTCGGAATCTCCTCGATTCTCTTTACACAGAATGCACTGATATGCAAGCCTGTTTTTTCAGACAGATATTTTCGGAGCTCCGCCTCATCCAGATCTTCTGTGACAAATATATACATCTTATCATCGACGCCAGCACATGCCACATCATTTTCCGGGAAATGCGTCTTCAGCATTCTCTCTGTCTCATCGAGATTCACGCGGTTTCCGAATATCTTCAGGAATCTCTTCTTTCTTCCTACAATATAATAAAAACCATCTGTATCACGCTTTGCCATATCCCCAGTAATAAGACGTCCATTTCTTTCATCGCCAAGGACAAGATCTTCGCCTTTCTGCGCATAACCAAGGGTTACATTTTTACCGTAATATACAAGCTCTCCGACGGTATCTGCTTCCTCAATTACGTTTCCATTTACATCGATCAGCTCCAATCGCCCACCCGGAATTGCGATTCCCATGCTTCCATACTTTTCAAGTGACCGTTCTGCCGGTAAATAAGCCATTCGTGCAGTTGCCTCAGCCTGACCGTACATTACAATGAATCTCTTCTTTTTCTCTGACGCATACTCCGCAAACTTACGATGCAGCTCCGGAGAAAGCTTGCCGCCTGCCTGCGTCATCGTTTTGAGCGCCGGAAGATCCATCCCAAAAAATCTTAAACGGTTCAGCATCTCATAAGTATATGGTACTCCTGCAATAGAAGTGGCTCCCTGCTCCCGCATAATCTGCCAGAATTCTTTTTGTACAACCGCATAGTTTGTCATCAAAATAGTGGCGCCTGTATAAAGATGTGTATTAATAACTGACAAACCGTACGTATAATTCATTGGCAGGGAAGTGATCGGCTTTTCCGAAGGTGTAATCTCCAGATACTCTACAATCGACTCTGTGTTCGCACGGATATTTTCATAACTCTGTCTTACCAGTTTCGGACTTCCCGTACTACCAGATGTCGTCAGCAGTAATGCCAGCTTCTCATTCAGTGCATACGGTTCAAGGCCAGTGCGATACAGGCCATAATCGTCTAATATCCAGTCGCACTCCATTCCATCTGTATATCCGCTTCCTGACGGTGCCCAAATATATTCCGGATGATACGTTTCTTTTAAATGTGTATACAGCTCCTCATCCAGCTCTGCTGAAAGAAGCAATGGTACAACGTGATGATTGATAGCGGATACGTATCCAACAAGAGAATCTTTCACGTTTCTGCACATAATAAATATTAAACAGCGCCTTCCAATGTGGCTATAAAGAGCTTCAACATCTTCAAAAATCTGATTATATGAGAACTTCTGTCCTTTCTCATCTATGACTGCGCATTGTTCTCCAAAATTTCGAAACATATTTCATGCCTCCTAAATTTCAACTCCGTATTTTTTCAAAATCTCTTTGCCTGCTTCGTAGGATACAAATTCAAGAAGATCGTCCGTTTCAAAATAAATATCAAATGCATCCTCAAGCTCAGTAACCAGAGTCATCTGCCCTACTGAATCCCAGTTTGCACTTTTTCCATAAGCCAGACCTTCTAATTCATCTTCCCCTACAGAAAGAACCTCCATAAATGCATCATTGTATTTCTCTAAATTTGTCATGTCTGCTCACCTCTCTCTATTTTTTATTATTCTAGCCGGATTACCCATTACGATCTGATTTGATTCTACATCTTTCATAATTACTGCTGCTGAATGTGCGCAGACACCATCCCCAATTGTCAGTTCGTCCTTGGCAACAACACCCGGATAAAAACATACTTTATTTCCAAAATGAGAATATCCACCTGTTGTACATTTCTCCATTAATACACAATGATTTCCAATTTCGGAATCATGAGAAAAAGATGTATATTCTTTCATAACTGTATTTTCTCCAATACTGCTATCATAATATACAATTACACCCCTATGTAAAATACAACCCATGCCGATTTTTGTATCCTCACTGATATAATTTTCTGGATGAATAAGAGTCGCTATCTGCAATTTTTTTTCCTTCAGACATTGAAACGCCTTTTCCCTCGTATCTGGACAATCTGAAGCAATAATATATTCGATCCCGCTCGAATAATTCAATTGCAGATTACTCGGATTTTCACAAGAAATCAATTCCACACTTTCCCATGTGCCAATTTCTTCCGCAAGCTTTTTTACATTTTTACCAGTATAATCAAATGAACATATTAGTAATTTCATGCCGCGCTCCTCATTTAAAAACACGATGTTTTTTATCTTTTCCTACTACTCTCGCTGGCACTCCGATACACGTCACATCGCTTTCCAAATTTTCATTTACCCAAGAGGCCATGCCAACGATTACATTATCACCTACGTTAATTTCTCCTGAAATTATCGCATGCATTCCTACAAATGTTGTTTCTCCAATCCGACAGTTATCCCCAACACATGCTTTCGCACCGATTTGGCAAAACTCTCCAATTTGGCAATTGTTTCCAACTGTTGTATATGCTTGAACCCATGTTCCATTTCCAAGCACTGTTCCGTCACCAATCACGGCACCCATTTTAATTTGTACTCCTGGATTAATCACAACATTTTGTCCTATTATAGCATGCGGATTTACCAAACTCTCCATACAGTAACCGTCTTTCATTACTTTTTCCGCTATTTTTTTCTTCGTTGTAACTTCACCAAGTGCTACATGTATTTTTATTTCTTTGGGACTGTATTTTTCGCAAAATTCCATATATGGAAGCATTTCATAGCCTTTAAATTCGCCTGCCGGCTTTGTATCGTCAATAAACACGATTTTTCGCCATTGCTGTTTCAACTTTTGTACATACAAGGCAGTCTGTAAACTTTCTTTTCCGGCACCGCCCGTTCCATAAATTGCAAGCATCAAGATTCCTCTGACTCCGTTCCATCAATTTTTTCTTCGATAACATACCGCGGTACATTACGCACATTCTGCATCCATTTAAACAAATAAATCCCCAATAATGCCATAACTTCACACAAAATACCTGAAATAAAAAACATGGCACTATACATCCCGGTATATCCATGTCCGAAACCAAAGTGAACAATGTCCACAATTTTAATAATAAAACATATCAGACCTATAATCAGACTCACACCGCCTATCCCTGCAAAAAAGTAAAACGGTGCAGCAGAATATATCGTCATAATATTCACTACCTGATTTAGTTTTTTAATCATGCTCCAGCCTGATTTTCCAAGCTCTCTCTTTTTTCGCGTATATCCAATCCATTTTCCTTTTCCTGCAAGTGCAAGAAGTAATAACTGCATAGAGTTATTCATTGTATCGGACTGAACAAATGCCTGTGCAATCGAACGATCCACAACAAAAAAATCGAACCCTCCCTCTGGATAGTTTGAATTTACATATTTATGAATCAATTTATGCATGAGTTTTGAGCACATCGCTGCCAGTCCTTTTTCTGCGCGATCCTCTCTCTTTGCCAGTACAAGTTTTTCTCCTTGCTCCCAGTAGCCAAGCATTTCAACAAATAATTCAAACGGATCCTGCAAATCTGCGGAAATAACTCCTATTACATCACCGCGAGCCATTGCCATGCCGCAATTTACAGCTGCTCGCTGACCATTATTCTTTGTGAATTTTGCAATCCGAATCAATTTTGGATATTCTTTTTGAAATTTCTTCATTACTTCATATGAATTATCCGGCGATCCATCGCATACCATAATAATTTCTGTTTCATAATTCCGAAACAAATCCAAATGGTTTATAATATAAGGTACTGTTACTGGAAGATTCTTTTCATTTCCATAAATTGGCAATACAATAGAAAACTTTTTCATTACTCTTCTCCTGCTTTCAAACGTTTCATTTTCTTATTGACTCATGATCTATAATATAATTTAGTATTGTTTTTTTATCATCTTTAAATCTTGCAAATGCATCCTCTTTTATGTTTTCTATTTTCTCCAGAACTTCATTCATCCGTGTAAGATTCTCAAAAGAAATTTCCTGCATGCAGGCATAGTTATGAATCATCTGACGAACTGCATCATCCTCTGAATTACTGCAACGTAAAATCACTGCAGACTTACGCTTATTCAGAAGAACCTCTGCCATCGTAGACCAGCCCCCTTTTATGATTGCATAATCACAAGCTTTCAGATAATCCTGTGTATTAATAAGATTTTCCGGAAGTTGTATCACATTATTTCCCGATAGCTGTACACCTGCTGTTATCAAATATGTCCCTGGTGCATCTGACACATCATAACTACGATGCATCTCTATCGATTTTCCAACACTGACAAACACAATCGGATGCGGATACTGTTTAGCAATTTCAGCTGCCTTTTCTTCATTTACTTTACGACACAGCATTGATACTCTCTCGCATCCCGGATATATGGTATCCAGCACAGGATTTGCAAACTCATATACAAAAATTTTATCCGCACAGCGATATGCTTCTCTGTACGGAAGACATAATTCCTCTGGCAAAAAATCTTTATACATTTCATACCAAGTAAAATTACATAAAAGGACAGACGATACTCCACACTCTTGTGCTGCCAATAAAATCCATGGGATAATATCTGATACAACCAAATCTATCTTCTGAGTTTTCAGAAACTGAACCTCTGTCTGTCTATAAGTATGCCATCTTTTCTGTTCTTCCGCAACAACTTTCTTTAACTTTTGAGCATCAATTTCATAGCTGTTTTTCTGTAAAATTAATCCTATATCCTGATATTCTTCACAAAAACAGATATTTCCAATATAAGCTTTTAAATTTCGCCGCATAAACTCGCACCGAACCGCATCTGTCTTTACATAAATTATGGACTCAGGCTCGCGCTCCAGAATCCCCTCGATCAGAGGAATATTTCTGGACGCATGCCCAAATCCGTGGTTTGTTATATAAAACGCATATTTTTTCATTCTGTAATTCCTTAATCAGACATCAATAATACTGAGCAGATTCCGGAGCTGGATATTCAGGCAATTGTTTACCTGAATCAGACTGTTTAAACTGCTGAATGACAACCAGAAGTATCCTTCAGGCAGGTGATTCGGCTCGATATAATCAACCATCATAATAACATTGCGGTTCTGCTCATGATAAAAGCGCCCGCCTTCTTCTGAAAAAATACTGTCTTTTAAAATTCCTTCCTTTTTTTCCATCTTTTCAGCAAACAAACGCTCTATCGAATCTGGCTGTTCACTTGACACAGGTTCCAAAAATACAGACGGACCAATTTCCACTTTGTCAAACGCTCCGATTTCAGCGCGTGCAGCAACCAGGAATTTCAGCATTCCGTCATGATGACAAACCAGCATTCCAAATGTTCCCATTCCCCTTGCACAGACCAATGGCTGTCTCCAGTTTTTTACTTCGCGGCCTGAAATCGCGATGTCATAATAACCCACATCAAAATTTGCATCTTTCCTGCAAAAAACGCCGTCCGTCCGCACTTCCCAGCTCTCCAAAGAATCAAGAGGCACCAGTTTTGAACTGATATTACGGAACATTTTTATATTGTTCTGATAATTAAAAACACCATTCAAACCATCCTGGATATCTGCTTCAAAAATTGATGCAAATAACGCTTCATCTTTGATATAGGATTTTATTTCTTCTTTTTCTGCTTCGGTGAATGAATATGTGGAAAATGGAATACAGGATAAAACGGTACGTGTATCCATGTTTACTAGATTATCGAGTTTCATCAATTCTTTGATCTGACCAAGCGTCATCCAACGAAATGCCGGCAGTACTTCAATTTCTTCATCAACACGGATCATAATATTCCGATTGCGTTTCCGGTAAAAACGCATTCCCTGTTCCGACTGAATCTGATCAAAAATAATTTTGTACTTCTGTGCATCCTTAAAATAGGAAAAGTAATAAGGTACACGTCCACCATGAGCCTGCTCAAAATTACTTTTCGTTGCCTGAATCGTCGGCGAAATCTGAACGCAATTCACATTCCCAGGCTCTACCTTGGCCTGCATCAGAAAATGCATAACTCCATCGAACTCTTTGCAGATAATTCCAAGATATCCGATCTCCGGCTGATAAATAATCGGCTGCTCCTGGATCAGCTGTCCGTTCTCATAATACTTGATACCTCTTACAGAAAAAAATCGATTTCCTTCATTCTCGATGTATCCGCTTTTCTGATTAAAATACCAGTCGTTCGCTTTTGTAAAATCAATTCGCTGAATCTGAACATCCGTCTTTTTGTTCATCTCCTCAATCCAGCCAATCAGTGATTCTGTTGAATTAAGCTTACTGTTGCGTTCTTTCCACGACTTGAGAATCTTGATAATATCGCTTTTCATTTCCACGCCCTCAACATGTATTTTCTATTTTTCTGTAGCAGAAAGTATAATATCACAAATTTCATTGACTGACTCGCAAGACAGATCTGAAAAGCACGGAAGTGTAAGAACATTCGATGCCATATACTCAGCAACCGGTACATCTGCCGTAATTCCACGCTCCTTGCAGCACTCAAAATCACTTGTAAGCGGATAGAAGTATTTTCTTGCAAAAATCTGCTCTTTCTGAAGCAGATCTGCTACCTGATCTCTCGTTGCACCAAATTTCTCCGGATCAAAAACAACCGGGAAATACGCATAATTGCTCTTGACATCTTTCTGCGGAGCACAAAGCTTAATTCCAGGAACACCGCTGAGACGTTCTCTGTAACATGCAAATACCTCTGCACGTTTTTCAATGTACTCATCTACATGGTGAAGGTTGCATAATCCCATTGCCGCATGCATTTCTGTCATCTTTGCATTTGTACCGACCAGCGGAACGTGGTCTGTATGAAGGGTCTGTCCAAACTGTCTGAGACTGATCAAGGTCTGCACATAGGAATCATCTGCAAAAGACAGGCATCCGCCTTCTACAGTATTAAATACTTTTGTCGCATGAAAACTAAACATGGACATATCACCAAGAGCTGCCGCATTTTTTCCTTTATACGTCTCACCAAAGGCATGGGCAGCATCATAAATCACTTTCAGATTATGCTTTTTCGCAATCTCTTCAATCCTTTCCACATTACAGATATTTCCGTATACATGAACCGGAAGAATCGCGCTCGTCTTATCTGTGATTAATGCTTCGATCTTATCTACATCCATTGTGTAATCATCCGGATTGATATCACAAAAAACCGGTGTCAGACCACAGCGAAGAATTGCCTGTGTCGTAGATGCAAATGTGAACGGTGTTGTAATTACCTCTCCGGTCAGTCCCAGCGCCTGAAGTCCAAGTTCCAATGCAAGATGACCATTTGCAAAAAGTTCCACATGTTTTACATCCAGATATTTTTCAAGTTCTGCCTGAAGCTTTACGTGCTTTGGTCCCGTATGTGTCAGCTGCTTCGTCTCCCAAATCGTGCTGATCTCATCAAAATATTCCTGCATCGGAGGCAATGACGGACTTACTACTAATATTGGCTTTTTATTTTTCATCTTTTTTCTCTCCCTTTTTCAATTACAGCGTTCTGGAATGCAATATAATCACTGTAATACTGCCCTGTTTCATATTTCTCACTTGCCAGAACCAACAGCACGGCGTCCTTTGAAAACTCACAGATCTCCATCCATGTCATTTTAGGTACAAACAATCCACTGCCTTCATCCTGTCTAAGAACGTATTCTTCTCTTTTGATTCCATCATCCAGTAAAACCTTTACGCTTCCATGCGCACACAAATAAACAAAATCGGAATTTTTACATGCATGCTCGCCCCGCTTACCATCAGGCGGAACATCACTGATCATAAAAAACCGTTTTACCAGAAATGGCAGCTCGTTTCCGCATTCTGCGACCGTAAGCGTACCATCCGAATCCTGATTCATTTTAAACCGGATCTTTCCAAATTCTTTTTTATTTTCCATAGGAAACAGCCTTTTTTACGAATTCATCCACAAGCAATGCCTGTCTGTGAATCACTTCATAATTCTCTGTTCTTGTTTTTTCGTCATTTACACAGCTCAGGAAACGATTCAGAGACTTCGAAAAAGTATCATCTGCAGAAAATGTTCCATTTGTAACACCCTGATTATCCGTGATCGTATAAGAAGGTACAAATCCTGCCGGAGCCGTCAGTACACGTCCTGTCTGGAGTGTTGCCGTGCTTCCCCATACTTCCAGTTCACATTTATAACTGTTGTCCATTCCGAAAGAAACCTGCACCGTTTCTCCTGCATCATTCACAAGCGCAGCAGAACCATACAGATCCACATCAAATTCATCTGTATAATTCAGATTTGCATATGCAATTCTCGCGGTATCACCGAGAAGCATTGACGCATATTTTAATGTATAGCCGCCACAGTCAAGAAGTGCGCCGCCCCCAAGTTTTTTCGCATATCTGAAATCATTTTTTGCACGCCTTGGAAAGCCAAAATTAATCCGGTACAAACGCACATCGCCCAGCTTCTTTTCTGCAACCATCTCACTTATTTCTTCCAGCTGTCTGTGAAATGCAAACATATAATTCTCATGCAAAGCAAGTCCGTGTTCAGATGCAATTGCAATTAATTCTTCTGTCTTCGAATTTTCTGTCGTAGCCGGTTTTTCAACCATCACATGCTTTTTAGAAAGAAGTGCCGTCTTCGCCCACTTATAATGAAGTGCCGGCGGAAGCGGAATATAAACTGCATCAATTTCATCACTTTCAATCAATTCTCTATAACTTAAAAAAATCTTTCCACCATAATTTTCCTGAAAACTTTTTGCTTTTTCCAGCTCTTTGCCGAGAACTTCTCTGCAGACCATCTCATCCGGCTTTGTATCTCCAAACCATTCATCGCAATCTGCGACCGCAACTCCTACATACGCAAATTCCTCACAATTTTTCAATGCCGGAAGAAAGCGTCGAAATGCAATTTCCGAAGGACATAATATGCCGATTTTAATCATATCAATACTTCTCCTTATATATTCCTTACTTATTTTCTTACTTATTTTCTTTCTTATTTTCTTTCTTTTTGCTCTTTAAAAAAGCATAACACGCCTGTCATTATTCGTTTTTCTGCATAGCGTACGTTATACTTTCTCCTATAAAAATCTATCATGTTGGAATTTATTATACTCTAATACCTTACTTTTTGCAATATGTTTATTTTTCATAAACAATTATGTAATTTCTATAATAAAAGTCCAATGTAATCTTAACTTTTTCTATTTCTTATGACACTCTATTTCCCCTGTCCCGACTTTTTCTCCCATCCGCACACGAATTTCCTGTGCTGTACCTGCTTTTTCTTTAATCTGCGGAAGTGGCAGCACCTGATTGCGTCCGCTCACGACAATGATCGTAGAGCCTCCGAACGCAAAATTTCCTTTTTCCTCTCCGCGCTTTACTTCCGCCTGCCCGCCCATACGGTTCTCTATCTTTCCGACCAGCAGCGCTCCGACCTCCATCATCAGCAGTGTCCCGAAGTCCTCTGTCTGAAGCAGACAGTATTCTCTGGTATTTTCTTTATAGATCGGATAATGATCATTTGCGATTGGATTGACCGTATGAAAAATGCCGGGAATACACACATTTTCAGTTTTTACACCATCGGCAGGATAAATATAACGATGATAATCATCGACACAAAGACGATAGATCCAGACCAATCCGCCATCAAAGCGATGTGCCAATGTCTTGCTGCGCAGCAGGCTTTTTAAGGTGTATTCCGTATGCTTGACCGTGAAACGGCCATTCTCCGTCACCGGATAAACGGAAAGCCTTGCATCGCACGGACTGATGAACGCATTCTCCTCTGCATCAATCTGCCGCATCCCTTTCCTGAGCTCTCTTGTAAAAAAATCATTAAAGGAAACGAAGCGCTCTTTTTTACACTCGGTAAGATCAATCCCATTCGCCCTTGCAAACGGTCTCACCGCAAGCGAAGAAAGCCTGGTTGAGAGCAGCCACCCGCCTGCTTTTGAAAACCACGGCATCAGAAAAGGCCGCAGGAGGATTCTTCCTGCGGCATGATCATAGAGCAGGGAAAGCAGCTTTTCCTGACTGTTTCTTTCCTGCACAGTTATATTTTGTTTTTTCTTTTTATGTAACAATTTTTTTCACGCTCCTGTCCTGTATTCTCTGCCCTGCCTGTATATTACGCGTTCTGGTGCCACTCATCTCTCATTTTCCGCCCTGTACATCAGAGAATTTCAGCAGCACAGCTCTGTTTTACAGAACTTCAATTTCCTGTAAACTCATTTGTGCCTGCGCAGCAGATTCATCACATTTTTCCAGCTCCACTGCATATAACCTCTCCATCTGAAATAAATCAGGATATAAATGACCGCCGCAGCCACAATACAGATCAGCACCGCCAGCTCCTTGTTGTTCGGCTTACGGAAACGGAAATTCAGGATAAAAAGCAGTCCGGTTACCAGCATCACAATATGAAGTACCATAATAAAATGCTGCGCATACAGTGAAGAGCTCACATATACAAGCGGAAGAATCACTGCAATTGAGGTGATCGGAAGTCCCTGGTAATATTTGCGGTTCTCACTCGTCTGCTGCTGGCGACTCGTTTCCATAACATTAAAAAACGCAAGACGAATCATACCTGCCAGGCAATAAAATACAAGAATTGCCAGCCCGATCAGATCCTGCATCCCGGAAAAATAACACAGGATCGCCGGATATACACCGAAACAAATAACATCACACAGGGAATCGATCTGAATTCCAAAATTTTTTTCATCTTCTGTACGGTTTTTTTTCGTTCTGGCAACCTTTCCATCAAATGTATCAAACAGTCCTGACAACGCCAGGCAAAAGATCGCCCAGTGTAAATGACCGGAAAATGCCCAGAACATTCCGCATATCGATGACGCAAGACTGCAGTACGTCAAAATAACCGTATAATCATAAAATCCCAACATAGCTTTTCCCCTTTTTCTCTTCTTCCTTTTGTTATTAATTTTTTTTGCTCAGCCGACGCTCTGCTTGTTTCCGGGCATCTGATTTCGCTTCTGTATTTTCTCTCTTTTCGCTTCTCTGTGATCAAAAACAAACATTGCTACCACTGTAAATATCGCGGAAATCAGAAGCTCACTGTAATACCCAAGTCCTCTGCTGAGTACCATGGCCGGCAGCAGCAGTTCCCCGAATATCGGAGGAAAAATAGCCAGAAACAGCGTTTCACTGATTCCCATTCCACCCGGAAGCGGAAGCATATCTACAGATACGGAAATTACAGCCTGAAGCAGGATCACCGTTATGGCCGACTGTCCGCTGATAGAAAACGCCAGACAGACAAACCACGTTACCGCAAACAATGCAAGTCTCTGTCCGAGTGTGATCAGAAATACATTTACCATCAGAAGCTTATGTTCCTTCATAAAGGCTGCCGTTTCATTGTACATATCCATGGAAGCTTCCAGCCTCTGCAGACGCATTTCTTTCTTTTTCATGAAATGAAGATGTTCCAGCAGCTTTAGGCCGCAGATCATCATTTTTTTGGCAAGTGACGGGTGAAATACAAGAATCATCATAAAAGATACGCAAAACACATTAAGCGCAATGCCAAGATAAAAGATTGGAAGAATTCCGGTAAGATATTGTTCTTGAAATCCTCTTCCAAATAACAGAATACTTACTCCCACTACGACCAGTACCAGCTTATAAGTAATCGTCACGATCATAAGTATCACTGTCGAAACCGGAATCGGTATTTTTTCCTTCTTCATAAAATAAATCTGCATTGGCTGTCCGCCCGTCGCCGACGGTGTCACACAGCTGAAGAAAAATCCGACTGACGAAATCAAAAAGCAGAGTGCTTCTTTTATATGAATTCCGTATGTCCGAAGCATATACCAGATAATGATCGATTCGCCCCAGATAAAAACAAATACGCAGCCCGCTGCCGGAACCAGCCACCACACCTTCGTCTGCATCAGTGCCGCTTTCATTTCTCCCATGTCTTCTCCATGAAATACCCCATACAGAGTAAGACCAAGAATCGTCAGAAACAGGACTGTATTCCAAAATACCTTCTTTTTATTTTTCATTTACCTTCTCTCCGGTTTCTGTTTCAGGTGCAGCGTTCTGTCCGCCCACTCAAAAAACGACTGATATTTTTTAACAAATCCGGTTTTCACAGTCAGTACATACGTCGCCTCTGCAAGCAGTGCTCCCGCAGCTACATCAGCCAGTACATGCTGTTTCGTTGTCAGGGTTGACAAAAATACCGCAACTGCCATCAGACAGGAAAAAGAACGGTATGCCTTCGGAATCTCTTTCTTTCCTCTTATCCCAATATAACAGAACCAGCTTGTCAGACAATGGATCGACGGAAACAGATTGTCTGCCGCATCTACCCGATACAAAAAGCGCATCAGAATATCCCAAACCGAATTTCCAACTACCTCCGGTCGCGTATTTGTCGTTGGAAACACCAAGAAAAAGAACAGGCAGACACATTTTGCAAGGAAATCTGCACTCAAAAAGCGCCACGCAGACGCTGCATCCCCCTGCACGCTCAGAATATAATTTGCCGCCCAGAACAGATAACAGCCGAAATAAATCGCAACCGTCCACGGAACAAACGGAATCGCCACATCCAGTCTCGTCTCAATATTGTAATGATACCAGCCTCCCGCAATTATTTTCGCGCCGGTGTAAACACATGTATTAAATACAAATTCAAAAATCAAAGGAATCCAGATATACATCGGTGCAATCCGCTCTGCCCATGCCAGCACACCTGTCGCCGTTTTCTTTTTCCGGAAGCAGTTCTCTTCCATGCCGTTTCTTTTTGCATTGCTTTTTCCCATTTTTCCCTCCGCCCGCATCTTTTCATTTAAGGATAACGTATTTTCATGAACAGTTCTTTAACAAAATCTTAAATAGTTTCGAGCAGAACCGAAAAAAGTTCGTAAAGTTAAGACAAACCACAGCTGCACGTTTGAAATTGCAGTGCAGCTGTGGTTTGTCACAAAACATGCAGTTCCATTTTTATTTATTTTCACCAAACACAAAAAAACGCTGGCCCAGATAATTCAGTGCCACAAACAGACACATACCGCAAAGCATGGAACAGTTCCCCTGAACCTTTTCGCTCATTCCGGAAAGCACAGCGGAAACCACCGGTTTGGCCATTCCATACGCAACAAGATAACACAAAGTGATATTTACAACAAATCGAATGATCTGCCTTACTGACCGTTCTTTATTTTGAAAGGTAAAATATTTATTCAGAAAATAGCTGACGATACTGCCCACGATATAATTCGAAGCAGATGAAATCCAGTAATTTACTGAAAAAATATTATAAAGTACAAACATAAGACCTGTTCCGACCAGCGTATTGATCACTCCGACAGCCAAAAATTTCAATGTCGTAATATCCAAAAACTTTCCCAAAAAGCTCCGTGATAAGACCGGAAATCTGTTTTCTTTTTTCATTTCTGATTCTTTCCCAGAGCAAATGTAACACGAACATTCCCGCTCATTTTTGCCGTCAGTTCCTATATGCTCTGATTTTCGATTATTTGTAACTGTTCAGAGCCAAGCAAAATTTCATAAAATAAGCGTAAAATGCTCGCATTTTTAAGCCTGTTTTTGAAATTTTATTTGGCGGATACGCTACACCGACGAAATGCGCAGCATTTTGGAGGTTGGTTCTGAACAGTTACGATTGTTTTAAGCTGATATATTCTTATCAGAATTCCTGTGTTCTTTACTATACCACAGATATTCCACTGCCGCAAGCCTTCGAAAAATTTCCGTTCATTCCGTTTACCGTCTTTTACGATATTTTGTAAAGCGAACATTCGCAATCCACTTCGCTACTTGCTCATGAACACAGTCGCTTTGCGACCTGTCGGTGAGGGAATTCTTATCTGCGTTCAAATACAAGAAGCCGCAAAACCATTTTTGCAATGGTTTTACGGCTTCTTCTTTCATCGTTTTTCAATTTTTCTGATTTTTTCGATCAGTCTTCCTGCTCAATCGGGGCGGTTTCAATAATGAATTTTACATTTCCATCCATTCCGTCCACACGTCCGCTGTAGGTGCTGTATGCATAATCCGCAGAACTCAGGATGCGAATCCGGTCAAGAATATCGGAAAGATCTTCATCAACTGCTTTCTTCAGCTTGCTCGTTCCCTCTTCGTCAAATTCCTTCATACCGTCACGAAGCTCTTCTGCACCATCCTTCAGTTCAGAGATACCGTCTTTTACTTCCGTACTTCCACTCTCCAGTGTCTCTGCCCCGTCGTTGAGATCATTTACACCGCTTTCCAGTGTTTCTGCCCCATCGTACAGTGCGCCTGCTCCACTCTCCAGCGTCTCTGCTCCGCTCTTTAAGGTCGATACACCAGAATCCAGTGTCTTCGTTCCATCGTACAGTGCGCCTGCTCCGCTCTCCAGCGTTTCTGCACCGGAAGCCAATGTTCTGGATCCGCTGTACAGGCTTCCTGTACCATTTTCCAGTGTATCCGCACCACTCTTTAAGGTCGCCGCACCGGAAGCAAGATCACTTGCACCGGACCTGAGAGCGCTGCTGTTTGCTGCCAGCTTGCCTGCGCCTGCAGAAAGCTGTGTACTTAATGTGTTCAGTCCGCCTGCTAACTGCTTTGCTCCACTTGTCAGACTGTCAACTCCCTTATCCAGCGTTGTCCTGTTTTTCTTCAACGCTGCCGCACCGTCTGTCAGTGACTTATTATAGCTACTAAGCTGCGTAAATCCATCCAGCAGAGCCTGAATGCCCTTTGCCGCTGTCGGCAGAGATTCGGTTTCCTTGCAGAAAGCTGCAACGCTCGTGGAAAGTGTCGTCATACCAGCACTCAGCTCCTGCGCTCCGTCGCTCAGTTTCTTTACTGCTGCCGGAAGCTTTCCAAGCGGGTTCGCCGGAATCTGTTTTTCCATCGCCTTAATTCCGTCCAGCTTCGTCTGAACATCCTGAAGGGCCGGGTTCAGCTTCTTTGCTACAGTATTCTGAACTTTATTGTAATCTGTCTGGATCAAAGCAAGTCCCTGCTCAAGTGCTGTCGTATCCGGAAGCTGAATGCTGTTTAATGCCTGTGTCAGACTTTCATCCAGTCCGATGGTATCCAGGCTTGGAAGTGTACCAAGGCTCGCATCCGCAGTAATCAAATTGATCGGTGCAACCGTTTCCGTGCTGACAGTCGGCAATGATGCAGATACACCACCTGCCGCTGAAGCTGAAGCAGAAAGGCTGTCTGCCGATGTACTCAGCTCTCCTGCATTTCCGGAAAGTGTCTGTGCCGCACCGCTTAAATTACCTGCATCACCATTTAACGTATTTGATGCATTTCCAAGAGAGCCTTGCGCATTGCTCAGCTCATTGGCTGAAGCACTCAGGCTGGAAGCAAGGCTGCTTAACTGACTTGCAAGTTCCGGATTTGTCTCTGAGAGTGCCTGCGCTGCAGATGCTGCCTGCCCTGCCACGCTGGCCGCCTGGTTTGCCTGTGCTGCTGCATTTCCTGCCAAACTGGATGCATTTGCCGCATCATTCGCCGCAGCGGAAGCTGCATTTGCCGCATCACCCGCACTGCTGCCTGCTGAACTTGCCGTACCTGAAGCCGAACCGGCTGCGGATGCTGCTGCGGACGCCTGTGCTGCCGTATCAGCCGCTGCCTGTGTCGCTGCATCTACCGCCTGCTGCGCCGTAGCATTCTGCTGCGCTGCTGCCTGATTGAACGCTTCAATCTTCTGATTTACTGTGCCGATCTGGTCATTTACCGCATCTACCTTTTCTTTAAATGTATTGCCGGCATTGTCCATTGTACTCTGCGCATCTGCAAGCTTCTGATTCTGTGCTGCAATCTGGCTTGCCAGCGACTTGTTAACCGTATTCTTCAGTGTTTCCACCTGCTTTTTAGAATCTGCAAGCTGACCGGAGAGACCACTGATTCCCTGCTGCAGCTTTGCGCCTGTTGTCAGCATCTCTGTCATCGGACCACTGATTTCATCGTTCAATATACCCTGCATTGTGCCGGCCTCGGAAATCAATTCTTTTCCGGAAGCAATCATACTGTCTACCAACTGGATCAGGAAAGTTACATCTGTTCCTTCAATCTCCGCTTCAAGCTGTGCAAGACCTCCTGCCAGTGTTTTTGCCCCTGCAAGAAGATCTTTATCTCCTTTTCCGTCTACTGACTGATATAATTTATTTAACGAAGTACGGATTGTCGGCAATCCGGTCACAAGCGGCTTCAGCCCCTGTGCCTTTGTTGCCATTTCAGTCTCGCCTGCCACGTATGCGGTTATGCCGTCTGCCAGATCAGAAGCTCCCTTCGTATACGCTTTCACACCACTTGACAGCGTTGCAATTCCCTTCTGGAATTCCCCGACCTTTCCTGAAAGTGCTCCCTTCGTTCCAAGATACGTCTGGATTCCACTGTTCAGCTCGTCTGCTCCGCTGGTATACTGATCCACTCCTGCCTTCAAAGTCGCGCTTCCGCTCTTCAGTTCTCCTGCACCTGCTGCCAGGGAAGACGTACCGTCATTCACCTGTTTTGCGCCGCTTACAAGGGAAGACGTACCATTTTTCAAGGTTGCTGTGCCATCCTTTAAGGAAGATGCGCCACTTACCAGCTGTGAACTTCCATCCTTTAAGGTACCAACGCCACTCACCAGATCAGAACTTCCGTCCTTCAGCTCTCCCGCACCGCTGCGAAGATCAGCACTTCCGTCAACCAGCTTTTCGATTCCTTCTTTTAGCTCTTTTACACCATCATCAAACTCACCGTATTTGTCATCCAGCTCCTCAACACCATCGTAGAGATCTGAAGTACCATCCACCAGCTTCAGTGCTGCATCTTCGAGGTCATTCAGTGAATCCTTCAGATCATCAATATTCGTAATCTTATCGGTATCGAGCTGTTTCAGAATATCCGTCAATGCGACTGTAAAGGTAGAACTCATGGAAAAATCTTCCACATCTGCCGATACGACAAAGCCTTCCGGAAGATTCAGCTCATCCTCATCGTCCTCGGATTCAGCTTCTGTCTCCGTTTCTGTTTCTGTCTCTGCCTTTTCCTTTGCATCCGTCTCAGACTTCGAGTCCTCTTCCGTCTCCGCCTCGGTTTCCTTCAGATCATCGAGCATATCCTGAAGCTGATCGAGATTCAGGCTTTCCTGCATTCCCGGCATGCCAAAACCAACGACGATCTCTCGGTTTCCATCCGAAACGATTTTTCCGTTATCGATCGTGACATTCTTAAACGTCTCGCCCGGAAGGATCATTCCGGTTACCATCACGAACGGACTGTAGATCGTCTGATCTTTCCCTCCGATTTTAACGGTCTGTTTCTCCGTATTTTCATATTTTACATGAATTTCAAGATGACCGCTCTTTCCCTTCAGCTCTTCCGGAGCCATCTCCTGCCCATCCAGATAATAGGTCAGCTTTACATTAACCGGAAGGTCTTTATCCGTCGTTCCCTGATAATAAATATCCTCATCATCCGTGCTCCAGGTAAGCCCCTCTCCATCCTGTGAAAAAGTTTCATCACCTTTTACATTTACGATATCCTGCAGATTACTGGAATCCTTCAGTTCCTTTTCTGAACCGGCATTCTTCAGCCAGCTTGAAACGGTAACATTTTCTTTATTTCCGGAAGCATCCGCGTTGACATAGACGGTTTCCTCCTTCGATACGGATGCACTCTCTTCTGCAGCCCATACCGGTGTTGCACTTATTACTGCTGCCATTCCGACTGCAATCCCTGCAGCCACCTTTTTACTGCACTTTCTGTTTCTGTTCATGACTGTTTCCTCCAAACTCTGTTCGCCATGTCCTGATACCTCGTCTGCCAGACGATTTTTCTGTATTCAGACGAGGTATTGTTTTCAGTCCCATCACCCATTGACCCGCTTTTTTACGAGCCATATTTCTTTTTTCTGACTTCTATGCTGTCTGTTTTTTCTTTTTTTCCTTCTTTCCAAGGAAATCAATCGTTGTCATGCAGATCACCTTATCAAAAAGCAGGAACATCGCCGGTAATACACCAAGTACAACAACCATACTGATCAATGCACCTCTGGAAAGCAGCGTGCATATTGCACCGATCATATCTACCTTTGAATACGCAGCCACACCAAAGGTTGCCGCAAAGAAGCTGATACCACTCGTGATGATAGAAAGCATACATGCCTTGTGTGTTGCCAGTACTGCTTCTTTTTTATCTTTGCCGCTGCGGCGTTCCTTCTGATATCGGCTCGTCATCAGAATCGCGTAGTCTACGGTTGCACCCAGCTGAATGGTACCGACAACAATACTTGCAACAAACGGAAGCTCAACTCCCTGGTAATATGGAACCGCCATATTAACCATGATCGCAAACTCAATGACAGATACCAGAATAATCGGCAGCGAAATTGATTTGAACGTAAGCATAATGATAACGAAAATAGCCGCAATGGAAAGTGTATTTACATTAACAAGATCGATATTCGTAACGTCCTCCAGATCCTTCATCATAGGAGCTTCGCCGATTACCAGTGCGTTCGGATCGTAGGACTTCACAATCTCATCGATCTTTCCGATCTGAGCATTTACCTCTGCGGTCGCCGACTCGTACTTTGAGCAGACAAATGCAAGCTCATAGTCTCCACCCTGAAGCATTGACTTAATGTCATCCGGGATCATCGAATCTGGGATTGTCGGTCCAAGCAGAGAGTTCATACTGATCGTCCACTTCACTCCTTCTACACCATCAATATCTGAAACCATGTTCCGCTTTGATTTTGCATCCATGTTTTTGTCCATCATAACCATATGGATCGTACTCATATCAAAATCTTCGGTCAGCTTCGTATTCGCCACATTAGAATCCAGTGTGGACGGAAGAGAACGTGCAATGTTGTAGTAAATTCCGGTATGGTTGTTTCCATAAAATGCCGGGTACAGAAGCACGAGGAACAGCACCATCCACAGCTTGTGATGCTTTACAATGAAGGTGGATGCGCGGTTCGTGTTTTTAATCAGCGGTCTATGCTTCGTCTTCTCGATTCCCTTGTCAAACACCAGAATAATGGACGGCAGGAACGTAACGCAGCAGAGTACTCCCATAATAACACCCTTCGACATGACGATTCCGATGTCGCGTCCAAGTGCAAACGTCATACTGCAAAGTGCAAGGAAACCTGCCACTGTTGTGATCGAGCTTCCGATAATAGACTTGAATGTCGCTGCAATCGCATGCCCCATTGCCAGTTCCCGGTCATCCGGGTAATGCTTTTTATTCTCCTCAAAGCTGTCCAGAAGAAAAATCGAGTAGTCCATCGTAACGCCAAGCTGCAGTACCGCGGTCAGCGCTTTCGTGATGTAAGAGATCTCTCCAAGAAAAATATTGCTGCCGAGATTGTAAACAATTGCAAGTCCGATACTAAGCAGGAAGAAGACCGGAACGAGAAATGAATCCGTCGTCAGCAGCAAAATCAGAAAACAAAGCGCTGCTGCGATCACAACGTAGGCCGGAAGTTCCTCCAGTGCGATATTTTTAATATCTGTAACGATACCTGTCATACCACTGATGAAGGTCTGGTCATTCACCAGCTTTCGCATCTCTTCCACGGCTCCCATCGCCTCATCGGATGATGTCGTATTGTCAAAAAGCACCAGCATCATGGTCGCATCGCCCCGGAAGAATGCTTCCCGCAAATCCTTCGGGATCATGTCAACCGGAAGGCTGATATCAGCTACATCATCATACCAGAGCACGTCTTTTACATGCTCTACCTCACTGAACTGATCTTCCAGCTTCTGTGCATCCTTGAGCTCCATGCCTTCCACAACAACCATTGAGAAAGCGCCCATACCGAACTCATCTACCATAATATCCTGACCTTTCACTGTCTCCAGTGTGTCCGGCAGATAACTCAGTATGTCATAATTTGTCCTTGTCTTGATCATCCCGTAAAAGGACGGGATCAGCAGAAGAAATCCAATCAGAAGGATCAGATACTTGTGCTTCGCAATCCATTTTCCTAAACTAACCATTGCATACCATCTCCCTGTTTTTTTCTAAATCTCATTATATCCAAAAATGACTTTTGGTCAATATTAAATAAGCACAAGATTATTACCGGAATCTGGGTTTTTTTGTAATAATTGACTGTTAGTCATTTTTCGTTTTCGTATTAACCGTCGCAACTGCGGCATATTCATTACAGAAGAAATTTTTCCATTGCAAGACGGAATATCGTTGTTGAAAAAGTTCCTCAAAACACGCTCTGAAATCTGAGCAGCAAAAAAAGAGAACTGCCTTCATGACAGTTCCCTTTCATTCGCTTGAACATTGCCAAAACCTGCCAAATGCACGGCTTGGCTTTTTATCACTTTTTTAATTTTTCAAAAACCGTTATCGGATTCCTTAGAATTTTCCTGCTGTTGCAGCTTCCTCTACGGATACTGCTACAGATACAGTCATACCAACCATCGGGTTGTTTCCTGCACCGATCAGACCCATCATTTCTACGTGAGCCGGTACGGAAGAAGATCCTGCGAACTGAGCGTCGGAATGCATACGGCCAAGGGTATCGGTCATACCGTAGGAAGCCGGGCCTGCTGCCATGTTGTCCGGATGAAGGGTACGTCCTGTACCACCGCCTGATGCTACGGAGAAGTACTTCTTGCCCTTCTCAAGACGCTCTTTCTTGTAGGTACCTGCTACCGGATGCTGGAAACGGGTTGGGTTCGTGGAGTTTCCTGTGATGGAAACGTCTACGTTCTCTTTCCACATGATTGCAACACCTTCCGGAACGCTGTTTGCGCCGTAGCAGTTTACTTTTGCACGAAGTCCTTCAGAATAAGACTTTCTGCTGATCTCTTTTACCGTGTTGGTGTACGGATCGTACTCTGTCTCAACGAAAGTGAATCCGTTGATACGGGAGATGATCTGTGCAGCGTCTTTTCCAAGACCGTTCAGGATAACGCGAAGCGGCTTTGTACGTACCTTGTTTGCCTTCTCTGCGATACCGATTGCGCCCTCTGCTGCTGCGAAGGACTCATGGCCTGCCAGGAATGCAAAGCACTCGGTCTCTTCCTCAAGAAGCATTTTTCCAAGGTTTCCATGGCCAAGACCTACTTTACGAGTATCTGCTACAGAACCCGGGATACAGAATGCCTGAAGGCCCTCGCCGATTGCTGCTGCTGCCTCAGATGCTTTTCTGCAGTTCTTCTTGATTGCGATTGCTGCGCCTGTGATGTATGCCCAGCAAGCGTTCTCAAAACAGATCGGCTGAATTCCTTTAATCTGATTGTATACATCAAGACCAGCATCCTTTGTAATCTTCTCTGCCTCTTCCAGAGAAGCAATTCCATAGCTGTTCAGAACCGCATTGATCTGGTCAATACGTCTTTCATATGATTCAAATAAAGCCATTTTCCGTTACCTCCTCAATCATTCTTTTCTCGGGTCAATAATCTTAACAGCATCAGCTACACGGCCATACTGTCCTTTTGCCTTTTCCCATGCAGTGTTCGGATCGTCACCCTTCTTGATGAAGTCTGTCATCTTTCCAAGGGATACGAACTGATAACCGATGATCTGATCATCTGCATCCAGAGCGATTCCGGTAACGTAGCCTTCTGCCATCTCCAGGTAACGCGGTCCCTTTTTCAGAGTACCGTACATAGTACCTACCTGAGAACGAAGACCCTTTCCAAGATCCTCAAGACCTGCACCTACTGCAAGACCGTCCTCTGAGAATGCGGACTGGCTTCTGCCGTATACGATCTGCAGAAAGAGTTCTCTCATAGCAGTGTTGATCGCATCACAAACGAGGTCTGTGTTCAGCGCTTCCATAACAGTAAGACCCGGAAGAATCTCTGCTGCCATAGCTGCGGAATGTGTCATTCCAGAGCATCCGATCGTCTCAACAAGTGCTTCCTGAATGATTCCCTCTTTTACATTGAGGGACAGCTTACAGGCTCCCTGCTGCGGTGCACACCAGCCTACACCGTGTGTAAATCCGGAAATATCCTTCACTTCTTTTGCCTGAACCCATTTTGCTTCCTCCGGAATCGGAGCCGCGCCATGGTGAACGCCCTGTGCTACCGGGCACATTTCTTCTACTTCGCGTGAATAAATCATGTTAAAACTCCTTTCAGTAGTAAATTTATTTACTCTATATTTTCTCATAAATCGACAGATTCGTCCAGATTTATTTCGAAAACCTATGTAATAATATCCGTTTTGAACGAGTCTGTCAACTTATAGACAAAGTTAAATGCAGATCACTCTGCCTCCGGGCAATCAGTCATTATATCCGTTCGGATTCATGGACTGCCATCTCCAAGAGTCTGCACACATCTCATCGATGCCGTACTCTGCCTCCCAGCCAAGCTCTCTCTTTGCTTTCTCCGGTGCGCAGTAGCATGTCGCAATATCACCGGCACGGCGCGGTTTAATCTCGTACGGAAGTGTCTTGCCGCAGGCCTTCTCAAATGCGTGCAGTACCTGCAGTACACTGTAGCCGTGACCGGTACCAAGATTGTAAATCCGTACCTTCGGCTCCTCCTCCAGCTTCTGGATCGCCTTTACGTGTCCTCTTGCAAGATCCACCACATGGATGTAATCACGTACACCTGTTCCATCCGGTGTATCGTAATCATCACCAAATACTCCAAGCTTTTCAAGCTTTCCGACTGCCACCTGTGCAATATACGGCAGCAGATTGTTCGGGATTCCCTTCGGATCCTCACCGATCAGGCCTGATTTGTGTGCTCCGATCGGATTAAAATACCGAAGCAGCACCACATTCCACTCCGGATCCGAAACATTCAGGTCTGTCAGAATCTGCTCCAGCATGCCCTTTGTCTGGCCATATGGGTTCGTAATCTTTCCCTTCGGGCACTCCTCGGTGATCGGAATAAATGCCGGGTCACCATAGACCGTCGCGGAGGAACTGAAAATGATATTCTTTACACCGTGATTGCGCATTACATCACACAGGTTTAAAGTACCTGTAATGTTATTATGGTAATATTCCAGCGGCTTCTGTACAGACTCACCAACCGCCTTGTATCCTGCAAAATGAATGACCGAATCAATTTTTTCTTTTTCGAAAATCTGATTCATTGCCTCTTTATCCAACATATCTACATTATAAAAGGTAACTTTCTTTCCTGTAATCTGCTCTACCCTCTCCAGTGCTTTCTCGCTGGCATTATAGAGATTGTCCATTACAACTACATCGTAACCGCTGTTTAACAGCTCAACGCATGTATGGCTGCCAATATATCCGGCGCCACCCGTAACTAAAATTGCCATGTCCATTCCTCCTATACATCTGTTTCTACATCTATTGCGCGTAATCTTTCTGCGCCACGTTCATTATACGAAGAAAGGCAGATTTTGTAAAGAAAGTCTTGAAAATTTCATTTCACTTGAAGCAGAGAGTGCTTATCTGCGTTCAAAAACAGTTTTGAAAGCGAGGTGCCAGGCTTTGCTTGCAGTGATGTCTGAAATATGCTACAGTGAAATTCGAAATTAATCAGACAGAACACAGCAGAAAGGATATTTATGATTTTTTTCAGATTTTTTCCAAATAACCGCCGCAGATGTAAGACCACGGTAGCCGTACTGATACTTCTGCTTCTTTTTGCCGCCGGAACACTCTTTGGCTGTGAAAAAAAGACAGTCTCTGTATCCAAAACCGGATTTTTCCTTGATACCGTCGTCTCAATCACCCTTTATGGCACCGAAAATACCGCTCCTCTTGAGGAGTGCTTTTCCCGTCTTGCGTCCTATGAAAAACTGCTTTCCCGCACGCAGAAGGACAGCGACGTGTGGAAGATCAATCACAGCGGCGGAAATCCGGTCGAGATTTCTTCGGAAACATCCATTCTTCTTGAAAAGGCTCTGTCCTACTGCCGCCTTTCAGACGGCGCCTTCGACATCACGATCGCTCCGGTGCTTACACTGTGGAATTTTGATGCAGATCAGAAAACCGGAACAGTGCCGGATGAAAGCGATCTTATCGATGCGCTTTCTCACGTTGGCTACAAAAACATACAGCTCGACGGTACAACCGTGACGCTCCTGGATCCTGACACTTCGATCGATCTCGGTGGAATTGCAAAGGGCTATATCGCTGATCTGTTAAAGGAGTATCTCATCTCCTCCGGATATACAAGCGGTATCATTGATCTTGGCGGAAACATCCTTACCATCGGAAGTAAACCGCACGGCCAGGATTTCCGCATCGGGATCCGTACCCCAACACCGGATGCCACGCAGCCGCTCACCACAATCTCCTGCCACGATGCTTCCGTCGTCACCTCAGGTACTTACGAGCGTTACTTCATCGAAAACGGCAAACACTATCATCACATTTTAAGTCCTTTCGATGGGTATCCCGTCGAAAACGGACTCGCCAGCGTCACGATCCTTTCAGAACACTCTGTCGATGGAGACGCACTCAGCACCGCCTGTTTTGTGCTCGGCCCCGAAAAGGGAATGGCGCTCATCGAATCCCTGGACGGTATCGAGGCACTGTTCGTGACGGATGGCCTGGAGATGAAACCATCGTCCGGATGGCCGGATGCCACAAAGTGACCGTGCGTTTTTATACGCTCAGCTTCTTCTCTGCCATCCACCCAGATGCAAAGAGCAGGATAATCGCAAATACTGCCGAGATTCCAAGATCCGTCAGCGCATAAGCGTAGGATTCATTTGACAGCTGAAGTGCTTTCGCCACCAGGTGGATGATCTGGTTCATTCCCCAATTCAAAAATAAAAACAAAATGATTGCCAGAGGCGTTGCAAGCTTGCTTTTTACCAGCACCGTACGAGACGCGATAATCGACGCATACCCGGCCCCGATCATATTCATCCAGCCAATCAACACCTCACAGAGAATCAGAACGACCCATTTCCAGTCAAACTGAAAGTCAAACCACTCCAGCAGAAGTCGCTGCAGCATCGGAAAGAACTGCGCAAATCCCTCACTCGCTCCAACATAAGCGGTAAAACAGAGAAAAAACGAAGCAGCAAACAGCACGGAGGTCAGCACGATCTGCAGAAACGCCGCCAGAACCTTCGCGCCAAGTATACTCCACGCCGAATACGGCACCATGAAAAGCATATGACTCTCCTTCGTCCGAAGATCCCGGTTCAGCACCAGAAGGCTCTCAATCCCAACGTATAAGGAACCGAAAAGCCCTGCAAACACGAGAAGTATCATCGCCGTCGTCTGCCAGCGTTCTTTCTCCAGCACCGTTCCGACAACAAAAACCGCCGTCAGAACAATCAGGATTCCGCCAATTATCAGCTTTGAAAACAATTGTTTCTTCCATTCATATTTCAATATCTTTCCCATTTTTCCTCGATTCTCCGCAGCACATTTCTGTCTGTTTTTTGCGGTATCCGCCGCCTGCGCAGCTTATTTATGTTTCTATTTTCGGCTTTTCACCATATATCGTCAGCAGTAAAAGGCCATTCGCCATCCGCTTCGCTACTTGCTCATGAACACAGTCGCTTCACGCCCTAGCTGATTCTGTTAAAGCTTGACATTTTTTCTGTACTTTTACCCGTATATTTTCCGATACAGATCCGGAATCGACATGCCATAATCCGTACAAAGCTGCCTTGCATTTCCCTGCAGCTCGATCTGGCCTTCTCGCACAAAGATCGCATCATCAATCACCTGATCGATCTCATCAACCAGGTGGGTGGACATCACGATCGTATTTCCTTCTCCTTTGGTCTCCATGATGGTCTGCATCACATGGTCTCTTGCAACCAGATCGATTCCATTGAGCGGCTCATCCAGAAGATACAGCTTTGCATCCCTTGCCAGAGTGGCCGCAAGCTTCAGTTTCGCCGCCATACCGGAGGAAAGAGTCCGTGCCTTATCCGACGGGCTTAAATCCATCCGCTCCAGCAGTTCTCCAAAGCGATCTTCATTGAAATCCTTAAAAAAGTCTCTGTAATACTTTCCGACATCCGATATCTTCATATAAGAATAGAAAAAAGGCTCTGTCGACATATAAGCAATCTCTGCCTTATCATGAAAGGAAAGAGGATGTCCCTCAAAGGAAATCGATCCCTCCCAGCCCTTTACCAGTCCGGCCGTCATTTTCATCCATGTTGTCTTTCCGCTTCCGTTCGGTCCGAGCAGGCCATAAATTTTCCCACGCTCCAGATCCAGCGTGATATTCCGAACCGCCTGCTTCTTTCCATAATTCTTTTTTAAATTTCTGCACTCAAGCAGCATCTGTATGTTCCTTCCTTTCCTGGCACATAGTAAAACGAACCTTTGCAATTCGCTTTCGCGACCTCGTCCAAAAATATATTCTGCCTGTTATTTTACACTGCCTTTTACCTGGACACAACGGAAGAAAACCTTAAGTTTGTAAAATCGGAAATATCACCTTTTTTGTAATTTTATCAGTTTTCTTGTGTGATAAATGATTTAGGGTTCAGATTTAGAGCTCAGATTTAAATCGCAACAGCTGGATTTTTTCTATTTTTTCCATTATACTATAGCAAAACTATATTTTGCTCTATGCTACGTCACTTATTTCCGAAACGACAGCAGGCAAATGCTTCCCTGTCATACTATTTCGACAGAAAGGATTTCTTATGATAAAAACGACTTCTCCCCTTCCGGACTTCCCGGACTTTCATGAATTTTACGGCTACACGCCGGAAAAAGCACTCTTTTTTGATATTGAGACAACAGGTCTCTCCCACAAATCCGCCTGCGTTTTTCTGATCGGGACGATTCATCTTGAAAACGGCACCTGGCTGCTCACGCAGTACCTGATCGAACATGAATCCGAAGAAAAACTGCTTCTTGAAACCTTTTTTGCAGATGCAATGCCATATGACACGCTCATTCATTTTAATGGTTCTACCTTTGATGTGCCATTTTTAAATGCAAAAGCAAATGCCTATGAACTGATTGGGATTTCTCTGCATAGTGTTTCCGGCAAATCTTTCGGACAGCAATCCCATGAGAAATCCGCCTGCCAAACTTCCGGTGCAGCGGATGTTCCGTTTTCCACACATCCCTTTACCACAACAGAGAAAAACTCCCTCGACCTCTACCGCACCCTCTCCATCTTGCGGCATCTCCCCGGACAGACAAGCTTGAAACAGTCTGCACTTGAAAAGCTTGCTGGATGGCAGCGCACAGATACCCTGACCGGAAAACACATGGTTGCCATGTTTCGTTCTTTCACTCAGACGCATGATCTGGAACTGCTTCGTCTGATGTTGCTTCACAACCATGACGATCTGATCGGTATGACAAAAATACTTCCTCTTGCTTCTTACCGTATGCTTGCTGACGGAATTTTTGATTCCGTATATTCTTGTTCGCTTCATTTTGACAAAGCAGATACCACACCCTCTCTTGAAATCGATATTCAGCTTCATATGCCGCTGCCTTCCCCGCTCTCGCTCTCACTCTTTTCTGATGAGCCGCCATTTTCCGGAAGCTGCGTATGCACTCTGTTTGTTAAAAATACTACAGCCACTCTGCAGTTTCCCGGAATCTTCTGTGAACTGAAATATTTTTTCCCGGATTATAAAAATTACTATTATCTACCCCTTGAAGATCAGGCGGTTCATAAAAGTGTTGCCTCTTTTATTGATAAAGAATATCGTATTCCCGCAAAAGCATCCACCTGCTATACAAAAAAATCCGGCATTTTTTACTGGCAGCCGGATCCGATAATTCTTCCCGTCTTTCGCACCTCCTGCCGTTCCAAATCTTGCTTTTTCACCTTTCATGAAAATTTTTCTCAGGATGACGATCTGATCCATTCGCTTGTGCGCTGCGCTTTTCATAAGTTTTTGTAACTGTTCAGAGCCAAGCAAAATTTCATAAAACAGGTGGAAAATGCTTGCATTTTTAAGCCTGTTTTTGAAATTTTATTTGGCGGATACGCCACACCGACGAAATGCGTAGCATTTTG
>Ga0129317_1000690_pt1 | contig 31743 bp, 29 predicted proteins | sample Cm1ome_FD_94430 | JGI IMG/M metagenome (GOLD analysis project Ga0129317, IMG submission 94430) | Eastern black-and-white colobus group fecal microbial communities from Wisconsin, USA - Cm1105 metagenome | ecosystem: Host-associated > Mammals > Digestive system > Large intestine > Fecal | place... | reverse complement strand
TTTTCGCATATCGGATTTCCTTTTTTGTTTGAGTGTGGTAACTAAAACTTTAAAGGATTCCGATATGCTTTTTTATATCTTTAAAAATCTCGTCTTCAAAAATTATTTTGGACAGTAGTGAGAAATAACCGCTTCGAGCGTTTTCTTAAGTGCAAATAGCAGAGACAAGGGGAACCTTAGAGTTCCCCTTGATGCATTTTTAGGCTGCGAAAAAGGTACCTTATTTGCAGCAATGCTTTTGGAAGTTCCAAGAATGCTCACACATGTCTTGCAAGGTGTATTGAGCTTCCCAACCTAAAAGTTCTTTTGCAAGCTTCGGATCGGCCCAGTTGCTTGCAACGTCACCCGGGCGACGTGCCACGATCTTATAAGGCACGGGCTTACCGCAGGCCTTTTCATAAGCCTTCACGATGTCTAAGACCGAGTAGCCGATACCCGTGCCCAAGTTAATGGCAATCCAACCCGTGTGGGTAAGGGCATATTGAGCAGCCAAAACGTGGCCCTTAGCCAAGTCAACCACGTGGATGTAGTCACGCACACCCGTGCCGTCAGGCGTATCGTAGTCGTTACCGAAGACTTGAAGCGCTTCTAATTGACCCGCTGCCACGCGTGCCACGTAGGGCAAAAGGTTATTCGGGATACCGCGAGGATTTTCACCGATTAAACCGCTCTCATGAGCACCGATGGGGTTGAAGTAGCGCAAGCACACGGCAGACCATTCGGCATCAGATGCGCAGAGGTCGGACAAGATTTCTTCGACTTGAAGTTTGGTACGACCATAGGGGTTCGTGACCGACAGGGGGTGCTTTTCATCCAAGGGAAGGTATTGAGGCGTGCCGTAAACCGTCGCAGAAGAAGAAAAGATAATGCGCTTAATACCAAGAGACTTCATGGCTTGCAAAAGTACAAGCGTGCCCGTGATGTTGTTATCGAAATATTCAAGGGGCTTTTCGCAAGACTCGCCCACGGCCTTGAGCCCAGCAAAATGCACCACGGCTTCGATTTGGTGCTTCTCAAGGACTTCACGAATGCGATCGTAGTCACGAATATCGCCCTCTTCAAAGGCAAGGCGCTTACCAAGAATCGTTTCCAAACGGTCAAGGACCGTGGCATCGCTATTGCAGAAGTTATCAAAGATCACCACGTCGTGGCCGGCTTGAGTCATTTCAACGGCGGTATGAGAGCCGATAAAACCGGCACCGCCCGTCAATAAAATACGCATGAGTCAGAATTCTCCTGAGTGAGAAATCAAAAGAGTTAATTTAAAAATGATACCGTGTTTAAATTTTCTTGAAAATGGCGTTACAAAGAAAACGAGTGAATGAATATTCATATAGCAATGCTATGTAGTAAGATGTGCCAATAGATTCAAAGAAATTCATTAAAGCTTATGCAACGTATTTTTACTCCCTTAGTCCTTTGGGTAATGTCTGCTTTGGTGTTGGTCAGTGGCTCTGCGCTTGCCAATGCCTCCGTTACCCTTGAAAAAGACCGTCCCAAGGTTGCCCTGGTTTTATCCGGTGGCGGTGCGCGTGGTTTTGCGCACGTTGGCGTTATTAAGGTTTTAGAAGAATTAGGGATTAAGGTGGACTTGGTCACGGGCACGAGCATGGGCTCCATGGTGGGTGGCGGTTATGCATCGGGCTATTCCGTGGATCAAATGAGCGAAATCATTTTAGGTGTGGATTGGCGTGAGATGTTTGCCATTCGCCCGGATCGTTCATCGCTTAATCGTTTGCGCAGAGAAGACGACTACAAAAATTTGGCTATTAAAGAAGTGGGGATTACGGATAAGGGATTGGCTTTCCCTGATTCTGTCGTGCCCTCTCAACACTTAACCACCTTTTTAGCAAAAATTACCGAACACGTTCGTTCCGTCAATGACTTAAAGCAGTTGCCGATTCCCTTTGGCGCCATTGCGACGGACTTATCCGATGGCTCGTTGGTCGTGATGCGAGATGACGTTAACCTCGCAACCGCAATGCGAGCATCTATGTCCGTGCCCGGTGCCTTTTCTCCCTATCCTTACAAGGATCACCTCTTGGTGGACGGTGGTTTGGTGCAAAACTTGCCCGTTGAGCTTGCTAAAGAGATGGGGGCCGACATCATTATTGCGGTGGACGTGAGTACACCCTTGGAAAAAAAGCGCCAAGTGAGTTCTGTGACTGCCGTGATGGGTCAGATGGTGGCGATTTTGACGGATCGTAATTTGGTGGAATCAAAGAAAAAGTTAGGCACCAAGGACATTTTGATTACGGTCGATTTAGGCGAATTGACGGCGGCCGATTTTGATAAGGCCCAAGCCATAATCGATGCCGGTGAAAAGAGTGCTCGAAAGTATGAAAAGGCACTGAAGCGCTTGGCTGTTTCCAAAAAAGAATTCCAAACGTGGAATTTGGCCCGTCAATCGGTTGTGAGTGAACCGCGTGATATGACGATTGCCGAAGTTCGTGTCGAGGGTTTAAAGACGGTTAATCCGGAGTTTGTGAAGGAAATCGTTGATATTGAGCCCGGTGACAAGGTCAATGTGGCCACGCTTAATCGCGCCAGCGACCGTGTTTGGGCAACGGACGACTTCTCTGTGGTGCCTTTTGTCTTTGAACCCGGCCCCAACGGCACGGAGGTGCTTGTCATTCAACCCCAAGAAAAACCTTGGGGGTACAACACGCTTCGCGTCGGTGGCAAGCTTTCAAGCGACTTTAATCGTGAACACACCTTTGACTTTCTTTTAGCCCACACCTTGGGTTGGGTGAATCAATGGGGTGGTGAGTGGCGCAATGAACTGCAAATTGGGGAAACGAGTTATTTCTCATCCATGTTCTATCAACCGTTAGGTGTCAATAGTCCGTTTTTTGCTCGTCCGAAGCTTTACTACGAAACGCAATCTTATGACCTTTATAACGATGGCGGTCATGCTTTGGGCACGATTGAAAATAGTATTTTCGAAGGTTCGATCGCTTTGGGGGCCGAGCTTTCTCGCAATGCTGCCTTTTCTGTTGGTGCAGGTTATGCGCACTTGAAGACCAAACCCACTGTGGGAATGGTTCCGAATTGGGAGCGCTTTGATACGACAGCGCCTTTTGTGGAATTTAATTTCCGCTACGACAATTTAGATGACGTGAATTTCCCGAAGAAAGGGGCGTTCGTCGACTTTAAGGCAAGACGCTACATGCACGTTGATGAAAGTCCTGAAAAACCGGAAGTCAGTGACTATTATTTAAGTGCCATTTTGCCCTATGACTGGGGCAATGACTACGTGAGTATCTTAGCAGCGCGCGCAGGTTCTTCTACGATTCCGGGCCGATTTGCCATCGGTGGCCTCTTTAACATGTCGGGTGCCTACTACGGACGCTATACGGGCTCGGATATGTTTACGACGAGTCTCATTGGTATGAAGCGTGTTAATCGCGGTGGTTTCTGGGGTGTCCCGGTGTATGTGGGCGCGAGCGTTGAAGCAGCACACCTTAATCAAGAATCCGGCAACAGCAAGTTTATTAATTCGGATTGGGACAGCTGGAAAAAAGCCGGCAGCGTTTTTGTGGCTGCCGACTCGATCGTGGGACCGCTTTATTTGGCCGTGGGTCAAACGAGCGATCAAGACACGGCGGTTTATTTCTTCTGGGGTCGCCCCTTCCGTTAAACCGCGTGCGAATTTAATGGTGCATGCTCAACCCAATGGCTTTGGTCGATAGCGAGACTTCGCGAACGAAGTAAATCGTCGAGATCAACAAAAAGCCGATGGAGATAAAGAGCATGCCGAGCTTCACAACACCCATGTCAATTGAGACCATGCTCTCAACGATACCGCACAAGACTTGAAGGCCGCTGAAGGTGGCCGATAACACCACCGTCAAAATGGACATACGAAGTAAAGCGGCGCGCTCGAAAATGAGTTCGATGGCGTGATTCAAATCCTTGTCTTCACGCGGCGCAATGGCATTTTTTTCACGCAACAGTTGACGCACTCGATTGGTGGAGTGGTTGTAGCGGGCGGTCATGGCTAAGAGCAAAAGACCGACGCCGGAAATTAAAGTCACGGGCGGAAGTGCCGTGGATAACATTTGATGATATTCAACCATGACACTCTCCTTAGTGGTGAACGCTCAAGCCCAAAGCCTTCATGGAGGTGGAGACTTCTTCGGCAAAAATCAACGTGGAAGCCACGACCAAAATCACGGCCAGCAACAAAAGCGTGGATTTGACCATCACCAAGTCAAAGCCCATGGCGATTTCGATAACGCTCATCAACACGAGTAGGGCTGAGAACATCCCCGAGAGGACAACGAGCAAAATCGCTCGGCGCAACAGCGTCACCCGCAGGAAAATGAGGTCAATGGCGTGCTCCAACTCATCGTCACGGCGAGGCGCGATGGCATTACTTTCACGCAAAAGTTGACGCAAACGGTCAGTGGAGTGGTTGTAGCGATTGGTCATGGAGACCAACAAAAGGCCAACGCCCGAAATCAAAGTAATCGGAGTGAGGGCCGCAGATAAAACGGTGCTGTAATCAATCATTACGCAGTCAGCTTTGTCTTTTTGGTAAAGACGAAAAATTAATCAGGGTAACCTGTAATGATATGCCTTTTTACATAATTACGAAAGGATAAATACGTTATTCTTTCTCAGGAGTTACTTCAACTTTGGGGGCTTCTTCGGGTTTGATGAATTCAATGAGTTCAGGCGCCACGATACGACGATAATCATCGGTCTTAATGATGATGGAGTGATCCAAGTGACCAGCGTTAAAGGCAAGTTCGTCGTAGCGTTCATAAAGGTAGGGGTCGGCCACGAGTTTCAGATCAGGGTGAAAACTCACAGGCGGCACGGCACCAAAGACGCAACCGGTAAGTTCCGTGACTTCCACGGGGCTTGCAAGCGATGCACGACGCGCTCCCAGAGCCACGGCTAACTTTGTTAAATCGGCTTGCTTGTCAGCGGGCAACACAGCAAGGACGTGCTGCTTAATGCCATTACCTTTGACGTGACAGACAAGGGCTTTGGCGCCTTGACCGAGTTGGGTGCCGCGGATTTCAGCCACCGATTGACTGGATTTGCCGCTGGCGGTGTGTTCGAGGACGCGAAACTGCGCATTTCCTTGCGTAAAAAGAGCGGTTAACTTTCCCAAAACGTTTTCAATCATGGTAAGCCTCGAAACAAAGTGTGTCTTTTCTTTTGGTAAAAGAAAAAACATGCAAGAATATAGACAATCAGGGGGAAATTTTAATGGCAGATTTTGTTTCTTTCAAAGGACAATTTTTAGTCGCCGCTCCCAATATGAAGGATCCCATTTTTGCTCAAAGTGTTATTTACCTTTGTGAGCATTCACCCAAAGGGGCGATGGGATTGGTGATTAATCGCGCGGTGGCTTTAAGTGTGGCTTCGCTCATGGAACGCGTGGGCATTGAAAACCACAACGAGCGCTTAGAAGAAGCGATGCTTTTTGATGGTGGGCCCGTTCAGGTTGAGCGGGGTTTTGTGTTGCATTCACCCCAAAAGAAGTATCATTCTTCGCTCATGCTCACGGACAACATGACGTTATCGACGTCAAAAGACGTTCTCGAGGCCATGGCAGATGCCGAGCGATGCCCCGAGAAATTCTTCGTTAGCCTTGGCTACGCCGGCTGGAGCGAAGGTCAGTTAGAAGACGAGTTATCGGTCTCGGGGTGGTTGATTGCCCCAGCCGACGAAGCCATTATTTTTGATGTGCCGGCTGAGCGTCGGTATGAAGCGGCTTTGGCTTCGATTGGATTGACGCCGAACGATTTCGGCAATTGGATGGATGGTTCAGGACACGCATAATGGACGGTTCGATTATTGGTTTTGATTTTGGTGAAAAGCGCATTGGTGTTGCCATCGGCAACACCATGATGCGTCAGGCTTCTCCTTTGACAATCGTGGACTCTCGCACAAATGACGCCCGTTGGAAGGGGGTGGAGAAGTTAGTCAAAGAGTGGTCCCCCGTGGCTTTTGTGGTGGGGATCCCCTCGCACCCCGATGGCACGGCGCACGAGATGACCGCGCGTTGTGAGCGTTTTGCCCGACAGCTTGAAGGGCGTTATCATTTACCCGTTTTTCGCGTTGATGAGCGCTACTCCTCGGCGGTTGTTGATAGCGATGAAGAATTTATCGATGATGAGGCAGCAAGCGTCATCTTGCAACAATATTTCGAAGAAAATTAATCGTTATGCATAAGATTAGTGGTGCGTTTCGCTTTGTAGCGGCGCTTTTGTATGTCGTGGCTTGTATCACGATGGTGTTGGTTTATTTGCAATGGGTAAAGCCTGAAAAGAAGGTCGGCATCATTCGTTCCTGGGCCGCCTTTCTCATCAAGATCGTGGGCATTGAATTAAAGTGCGAGGGTGAGGTTTATCCGTCTCATTGTTTGCTTGTTGCTAACCACGTTTCTTTCTTAGACATTTTTGCTCTGGACTCTCAAAAGCCAGGCCGCTTTATTGCTAAAAGCGAAATTGCCAATTGGCCGATTTTTGGTCGTATTGCCAAGGGTGTGGATACGCTTTTTATTGAACGCAAAAACCGTCGCTCGATTGTTGAAGTCAATGAACAATTAAGTCTTGCCTTGCAAGCGGGTCAAACCGTTATGCTTTTCCCGGAAGGTCGCACGAGTTTAGGCTTGACGCTTTTGCCCTTAAAAGCCAATTTGATGGAGCCTGCAGTGATGTCAGGCACACCCATTCAACCCGTTGTGCTTTGCTACACGGAAAACGGTGAAAAAACGACAAAAGCTTCTTACGCCAACATTTCCATTTTTGCGTGCTTGTGGACGATTGTGAGTACGCCCAATTTGGCGTTGACAATGAAATTTTTGCCCGTGATTGATACGCTAGGCAAAGATCGCCGAGAAGTGGCAAAAATAGCGTCAGCGAGCATGAGCGAAGCGATGGGAGTACCCGATCCCATGCTGGAAAATCCTGGATCGAATTAATCGAAAAAAGAAGGCGCCATATCCAAACGATAGGCGCCTTTCTTTTTAAGCAAGAGGATCAAGGTATTGAGGCGCTTTGACGCTTAAGATCTTGCGAGCGGGCAACTCAATGGCTGTAAGCGCTCCGCCCCAAACGCAGCCCGTATCAAGCGCGATGACATTGTCTTGAACGACGAGACCCAATGTTGACCAATGACCAAAAACAATGCGGTCATTTTTTGTTTTTCTGACCGGGCACTCAAACCACGGCATTAAATGATCGGGTTTTTGCGCTAAACCCTCTTTAATCTTGTAGTCAGGAATGCCCTTTTTATCCACAAAACGAATGCGTGTAAAGCCATTTAAGATGGCTCGCATGCGAGCATCCCCCGTAAGTTTCTTATCCCACAAGTCTTTGCCGTACATGTGTTGCAAATAGGCTTTCCAGTCGTTACCTTGAAGATGGGTTTGAACTTCTTGGGCCAAAGATTTGGCTTCTTCTAAAGTCCATGCAGGGTCAATGCTTGCGTGCACAAACGTGTAGTCTTGCCATTGGTAAAGCAAGGGTTGATGACGAATAAAGTCAATCAACTCTTTGCTATCAGGGGCATTTAAAATTTCATCGATCGTATCACGGCGATTGACTTTACCGGCGCCGGCTGCCGTGGCCAATAAGTGCATCTCGTGGTTACCTAAGAGAAACTTGGCGCGAGACCCCAGGGCCTTAATCAGACGCAAGGTAGAGAGCGATTGCGGGCCGCGATTGATCACGTCGCCCAAAAAGAGCAAAGGCATCTCCTCTTGCACTTTATCGAGCAATTCTTCAAGCGTTGGCAGGCAGCCGTGGACATCACCGATGACTAAAATTTTCTGAGCCGATTGCATAGTTAAAAACACCCTTATTGAATGCTGTCAGTATATTGAAGTTTGTTTTGAAAAGCCTAATAAAGGGACCTTAAGGTATCAGTGTTTTTCAAAGCGTTTCTCTTTGCGTTTTCTAGTCGCTCTTTGTCTATACTTACAGATGTTGATTCATTATTTTCGTAGGTTTTTCCCATGAAAGAAGTTCGTAAAGTTGTCTTTCCGGTAGCAGGCTTAGGGACGCGCTTTTTGCCGGCCACCAAGGCCATGCCCAAAGAAATGTTGCCGGTCGTTGATAAGCCTTTGATTCAGTATGCTGTGGAAGAAGCGTATGCCGCCGGTATCACGGACATGATTTTCATCACGGGCCGCTACAAGCGTGCCATTGAAGACCATTTCGATAAAGCTCCGATGTTGGAAAAAGAGCTCATCGAAAAGGGAAAAGAAGAGCTTTTGCAAACGGTGCGCTCCATTGCGCCGATGGGTGTGACCTTTGTCTACATCCGTCAGCCAGAACCGCTGGGTCTTGGTCACGCCATTTTGTGTGCTCAACCGGTGGTGGGTGATGAACCCTTTGCCGTGATGTTGGCTGACGACTTAATTGATGCGCAAAAGTCGGCGATCGGTCAATTGATTGACGTGCGCCGTCAAATGGGCGGTGGTAATGTGTTGGCCGTGCAAGACGTGCCTTTGGCCGATACGAAGAAGTATGGGATTGTGGGGGTGGATGACCCGACTGCCGCATCCAGTTGCGTTCGAACGATGGTGGAAAAGCCCGAACCCGAAGTGGCGCCGTCGCAGTTGGCCGTTATCGGTCGCTATGTGTTGGAACCCGAAATTTTTGAAAAATTAAAGAACGTTCAAAAGGGTGTGGGCGGTGAAATTCAATTAACGGACGGCATTGCCAGTCAATTGGATTTAGGTACTACCTATGCGCATCGCTTTGAAGGCATCCGTTATGACTGTGGCTCCAAGCAAGGCTTCTTGGATGCAACGGTTCGATTTGCCCGTAAAGCCGGTTATCAGATTTAAATTTAAATTTTGAAACCAAAAAAGAACCACACACTCGATTTTGAGGTGTGGTTCTTCTGTTTTAGGGCGCAATGAATGCGCCCCTAGAGCAATGACGAATTACTTCGATTCGCACTTGCAAACGCAACGCGGCTTCAATTGCTTGAAGAAGTCGTTACCCTTGTCATCAACCAAGATGAAGGCCGGGAAGTCTTCAACTTCGATCTTGTAGACAGCTTCCATACCCAATTCAGGATATTCGATGCATTCGATGCTCTTAATAGCGGCTTCAGACAAAGCTGCAGCCACACCACCGATCGTACCGAGATAGAAACCGCCCCACTTCTTACAAGCGTCGGTCACGACTTGCGTACGGTTACCCTTAGCGATCATCACGAAGGAACCACCGGCAGCCATGAAGGGATCAGCGTACGGGTCCATACGGTTAGCCGTCGTCGGGCCCATAGAACCGCAAGCATAGCCTTCAGGAGTCTTAGCGGGACCAGCGTAGAGGATCGGGTGATTCTTGATGTAATCAGGCAAACCTTCGCCCTTGTCAAGACGTTCCTTAATGCGAGCGTGAGCGATGTCACGACCCACAATGATCGTACCCGTCATAGAAACGCGGGTAGAGACCGGGTACTTGGACAATTCAGCGCGGATTTGATCCATCGGCATGCTCAAGTCAATCTTCACGGTTTGACCTTCGCTGTCCTTACGGAAGGCTTCAGGAATCAATTCTTCCGGATGCGTGTCGAGCTTTTCAATCCACAAACCGTCCTTGTTGATCTTGCACTTGACGTTACGGTCAGCAGAGCAGCTCACACCGATACCGATCGGGCAGCTGGCGCCGTGGCGCGGCAAACGAACAACGCGAACGTCGTGAGCCATGTACTTACCACCGAATTGAGCGCCGAGGCCGATGCTGTTGGCAGCTTCGAGCAACGTGTTTTCCAATTCGACGTCACGGAAAGCACGACCCGTTTCGTCACCCGTCGTGGGCAAATTGTCATAGAACTTCGTGGAGGCCAACTTCACCGTCAACATCGTCTTTTCAGCAGACGTACCGCCAACGACAACGGCGATGTGATACGGCGGGCAAGCAGCCGTGCCGAGATCCTTAATTTGATCAACCAAGAACGGAACGAGAGCGTCCGGGTTCAAAATGGCCTTGGTCTTTTGGAAGAGGTAGGACTTGTTGGCAGAACCACCACCCTTCACAACGCACAAGAACTTGTATTCGTCGCCTTCCGTGGCTTCAATGTCGATTTGAGCCGGGAGGTTGCACTTGGTGTTGACTTCCTTGTACATCGTCAAGGGAGCGTTTTGGGAATAACGCAAAGCGTCTTGCGTGTAGGTATTGTAAACGCCCAAGCTGATGGCTTCTTCATCGCAGAAGTCCGTCCAAACTTGTTGGCCCTTTTCACCGTGAACAATGGCCGTACCCGTATCTTGGCAGATCGGGAGGATGCCCTTGGCGGAGATTTCAGCGTTGCGCAACATCGTCAAGGCAACGTATTTGTCGTTATCAGAAGATTCCGGGTCGTTCAAAATCTTGGCGACGGCTTCGTTATGGGAGCGACGCAACAAGAAGTTAACGTTGTGGAAAGCAGTGTTAATCAACGTGGTCAATGCTTCGGGTTGAACCTTAAGAATCGGCTTACCTTCAAATTCGCTCACGGAGACGTAGTCTTTGGTGATTAATTCATATTCCGTGTCGTCTTTGCCCATTTGGAACATCGGAGCGTATTTGAATTCAGGTAATTGAGACATCTTTTATCTCTCCTTTCTAGTGCACTATTAGTTAGGGACGGCAAACGGTTTTGTCTTTCCTAACCGATTTCAATGAGTCGATCTTTCGATCAAGGGGTATTTTTATTATCGTCTTATGTACCCGTAGACACAAGACTCAATTAAAACGGCAAGTAACCAGTGAAGACTACTTGCCGTTTATTCATTTCATATTAATCAACAATACTGATGATTTATACGAAACCGTAAACCATGGCGAGGATGTAACCAATCACAGAAGCCGTAATCACACCGATCAAACCCGGGATGATGAAGGAGTGGTTGATCACAAACTTACCGATGTGCGTCGTACCAGAGCGGTCGAATTGGATAGCAGCCAAGTCAGACGGGTACGTCGGAAGGATGTAGTAACCGTAGCAAGCGGCAGAGAAAGCCACCACGATGCCCGGAGGAACACCGACGCTCAAAGCGGCCGGAACGATCGTAGCCACAGCAGCAGCTTGAGAGTTCACGAGCTTAGAGGTCAAGAGCAACACAACAGCGTACAACCACGGAGCTTCCTTAACAGCTTCCGTCAAACCAGCCTTCAACGTGGGCAAGTGAGCAGCGAACATCGTGTCGCACATCCAAGCCACACCGTACACAGCAACGATGGCCACGCAACCGGCGCGGAACACGGAGTTGCTAGCAACGCTAGAGGCCTTAACGCCACAGAAGATCACCATCAAGGCACCGGCAGCCAACATGAACATTTGGATGGCCAACGTCATGGACAAGCGCTTAGCACCAACTTGCGGACGCAATTCCGGGAACATACCGAGAAGAGCAACGATAACGATCACGGCCAAGAAGATGAACAAAGAAGCCCATTGCGTCTTGGAGAACGTGCGACCGATCAACGTCGTGGAGTCACCGTAAACATAGTTCTTCGTTTCCGGATCAGAGATCAATTTTTGGAAGTCTTGGTCCTTATCCAAATCCTTACCGCGGAACCAAGAGAAGGTACCAACAGCGAAGACGCCAACGAAACCAGCAGGAATCGTGATGGAGAAGAGTTCAACGAAACCGAAGTGCATGCCGTTGATGGTGTAACCGTCCATCAAAGCGATCATGGACACAGCAGCCACAGCAGCCGGAGAGCAGATCACGCCCATTTGGGAAGCGATCGTGGAACCAGCCATCGGACGTTCCGGACGGATGCCATTCTTGATGGCAACGTCATAGATAATCGGGAGCATCGTGTAAACAACGTGACCCGTACCGCAAAGGATCGTCAAGAACCAGCAGATGTACGGAGCCAAGTAGCAGACGTAACGCGGATTGCGACGGAGGATCTTTTCAGCGATTTGGAGCAAGCAGTCCAAACCACCAGCGGCTTGCAACGTTGCAGAACCGCAAACCACGGCCAAAATCGTGAGAATCACGTCGACCGGCGGCTTACCCGGCTTCAAGCCGCAACCGAAGATCAAAATGATAAGGCCGATACCGCCGATAAGGCCAAGGGCCATACCGCCTTTACGGGCACCGTAGAACAAACAGACCAATACGAGAAGGATCTGCAGCCAAAAGTCTAAACCAATCATGGTAGTTTCCTTTTACTGTAATAAGAAAATTGGTAAAAAAGTTACAAATAGTCACTTTTTTAGACAGTGCAATTTTACGATGTGATTTGTCCATTGGCGCCCTGTTATCGTTGCTTTCTTGTGCTATTACGACTTTTGCAGATAATCTTTACAAAAGCTCCTAAAAGTCTTAAGGGTTACCCCTTATTTTTGAGAAAAGGTGGTAGATAAAACTACCTACTCATTCGTAAGCCAGTTTTTAAAAAATCTCGCCCCAACCCCTTTGTTTGACCAGAAAGTGAGCAAAAATGACATAAAAAAAGCGCCTCATGACGAAGCGCTTTTCTTGATCAAATACTAATTAGGAGTAATTTCTAATTAGAGCATGATTTGAGAGATAAAGTAACCGACAATGGTACCGCTCGTTACAAAGACCAAACCCGGTCGCATGTAACTGTGGTTAAACACGAAGCTACCTAACTTGGTGGTACCGGTACGGTCAAATGCCGTACAGCCGATTTGAGCACCGCCCGGGATCACGAAGTCACCGTAGCAGCTGGCCCAAATACCGATCAACAATTGCGGTTGCAAGCCCAAAGCCAAACCGATCGGCATCAAGATCGTCGTACTGACGGTCGGAGAGAAGATCACGGAGCTAAAGCAGAAGCAAACCACACAGAAGATGATCGGGGAGGAGCTGGCGATATCGGAGAAGTAGTGAACGAAGACGTCCTTGTGCGTATCAAAGAACGTGCCCGTCAACCAAGAGATACCGAAAACACCCACCACACCGATAAGACCGGAGCGGAAGACAGAACCGGAGGCAAACTTGTCGCTCGGCACCTTACAAAGAACAATAATCACGAGAGCCGTGGCCAACATGACCATTTGAATCAAAGACGGGATCGGCAACTTGCTGATCTTGCCTGCGACTTCCCAAGACGGGCGAAGTGCATCGACAGAGCCCACCGTGATGGACGTTAAAATACCCAAAGCAAAGATCAAAACGCCAAGCTTGGCACCCTTAGAGGGTTCAACATTGAAGCGATCGGCAATATTGGCGTGCAATTCCGTGTATTGGCCCGTTTCCACGCGATGCAAGAACACGGGATCCTTTTCCAATTCGCTACCGCGCCAGTTGACAGATAAGCAAGCGCAGAGAATGGCGATGAAGTACGTCGGTACAGAAACGGAAAGGATATCTAAGAGCGTGTAGCCGTAAGCGGACATGATGCCCACCATGGCGGCCATGGCAGCACTCATGGGGCTTGCCATCACGCCGATACCGGCACAAATCACAGAAGCAGAAACGGCGCGTTCCGGACGAATCTTAGCTGACGCAGCCACTTCAGCGACCACCGGGTACACGGCAAAAGCCACATAGGCCGTACCCACGAAGATCACGAACATGGAGCAAACGATCGGGCCCACAAAGTTAATGGCGCGGGGCCACTTGCGGAGCAACTTTTCAGCCAAGCCCACCAAGAAGTCCAAACCACCGGAGCCTTGCAACACACTCGTACAAGCAATCACTGCGGTGATAATCAACAAAACAGACACCGGAGGAGAGCCCGGTTGCATGTCAAAGCCTAAAACCAAAATGCTCACACCGAAACCACCGGCGGCACCTAAGCCAACACCGCCGAAGCGGCCACCGACAGCAAGGCAGAAGAGCACAACGGCGAGCTGAAGCCAAAACTCAAGATCGACCATTTTTTGTCCTTGAAAGTAGATAGAAGATATAAGAAAAAGAGCGCCGCATCATGGTCACTCTATTAATTAGGTCGAATTGTAAGCGTCTTTTTACGAAAATTCGACGACAAATACTCGAACAAATATCGACAAAAGTGAAGAATTGCTCGACAATCTGTTGATAAGTATTCGATTTTTCTAGAAAAATAGCAAGGAATATTACAATAGCTTTTGTAATGGTAGTAGGGAATTTACTAAATTGTCGACAATTTGCAATTTCGTTCTATTAGGTGAAATCCTGTAAGTATTTGAGATTACGGTTATTTTGTGGACATTGTCCTATAATCACAAACGTAATCATTTTTTTGTAAAGAACAAAAATGCAACACAACGACAATTTGTTCGAACAGATCCGAGATCATTTGCAAGCGCAAGCCAGAAACGGTGAACGTATTGATACGGAAACGGAACTGGCTAAGCAATTTGGCGTAACGCGTTACCGTATTCGAAAGGAATTGGACGTGCTTACGCAAATGGGGATTTTGGTTCGAACGCCTAAGCGCGGAACGACCGTTCGTGAGGTCGGGGCCAACAGCCTTCGAAATCAAATCCAAATGCGCTTTGACGTTGCCAATTTTGATATCGGGGAATTTATCGAAGCGCGCGCCTTGGTGGAATGCTCTTTGATGCCTTTAATTACGCGTCGCATTACGCCGGCATTGGCCTCTCGCCTTGAGGGTACGCTTAATAAAATCGAAGAACACGCCGATGAACCGCTGGTAGCTGACCGTTTCGACCGAGAATTTCACCTCTTATTATTAGAAGGCTGCGGCAACCGTGTCTTGCAGGTGTTCTCAGGCGTATTGGTCACCTACTTTGAAAAGACCGCTCACCGCGTTGCCAAAATGGATCGCGCTTTTTTCTTAGAAGTGGCCCGTCAAGAACGCGAAATTTTGCACGCCATCCGCATGGGCGAAGCACAAAAAGCTTCTGACCTGTTGCGTGCTCACTTGATGGAACAATCGCAATTGTTGCCGCTCTAATCAAAATCGCTTGTCAAACGAAAAAAGGGAACAGTTTTGAGGCTGCTCCCTTTTTTGACATTAAGATGTCAAATTAAATTTTGTCCATAAAGTCGCAATAAGAATCACGATTGAGAATCGGTTTGAAGTTGTCGCAAATCTTCACCGCTTCTTCGGCATCGTCCCAGAGCAAATCAATGATGCAACCGGCAAGCACCTTGACCGTTTTGTTGTAAGCGGTCTTGTGATCTTCTAAGACATAATTGGCACCGTGCAAAACGCCTCGCGCGCAACCCACCCACGGGTGAACCACGGGCATTAAGTGACTCACATCACCCATGTCGGTACTGCCTGCGGAGTGTTCGCCGTTAAAGACGTGTTCGGCACCAAAAATTTCAATGGCGTTGTCACGCAAGAACCCCTTAAAGGCTTCGTCAGGGCGCAAAGGAAGGTAGCCCGGCAAATCTTTAATTTCACACGTAGCACCAATGGCATCGGCGCCTGCCTTAAGTGCGCGGTTAATCGCTTTGTTGTAACCGGCAAGTGCTTCGATATTGGAAGCACGCACGTAGCTTTCCATCTTCACGCGATCAGGAATGACGTTAACTAAGTCGCCACCTGCGGTAATAATCGGGTGGAAACGCACGCAGTCGGCTTCGCGGAAGGTTTCACGAATAGCGTTGACACCCATCACGCCCATCATGGCGGCGTTTAGGGCATTAACGCCTTGATCGGGGGCACCTGCGGCGTGCGCAGCCTTACCGCGGTATTCAATGAGTTTGCCGATAAAGCCATTGCAAGAAGCGCCCACGGCGAAGTCGCCCTCTTTATCTTCGGTCGTATTGGCATGCATTTGCATGGCCATGTCAATGTCTTCAAAAGCGCCTTCGGCAATCAATTGAGCCTTACCGCCAAGATAGCGAAGTTTTCCTTCTTTTTTGAGTTCGTTGCGATAGTCAATTTCGACATACTCTTCAGCGGGAACCGCGAAAAAGACCACGTCGCCCCCCAAATACTTCATGACGTCGGCATCCTTAAAGGCCATGGCAACGCCCAAGAGGTTGGCTAACTGAACGTTATGACCGCAGCAGTGAGCCGCGCCCGTCTTTGCATCACTATTGGGGTGATCACGACAGATGATGGCATCAAGCTCTGCTAAAAGCGCAACGGACTTACGAGAGCCCTTGCCCTTGACACGGGCCTTGACGGCCGTCAAAGCGGCACCGCATTCGCATTGCATCCCAAGGGCTTGAAGCGCATTTTTGACTTTTTCTTGCGTGACATTTTCTTTAAAGCCCAATTCGGGTTCTTGGAAGATGTTTTCACCAAAGGCTTCGATGTCGGCAAAGCGAGCGTCAATGGCGGCAAAGACCTTGTTTTTGAGTTCTTGTTTATTCATGATTCAATTTCCTAATTAGAAGATGCCTTCGAGGTGCAACACAAATTCAGCCAAGACCGTTGCGCAAAGGAAGCTACCGGCAGCCACGGCCAATGCGACGGGAACAATACGCCACGACAATTGCTTGAAGGCTTCAAAATCTTTACCTAAACACAAACCACCGTAGGCCAAGATGGGCGTCGTGATCGCAAGGAAGCTCACTTGCTTGGTGTAGGACAAGAGCCAATCGCCGCCCGGGAAGCCCGGAACCGACACGACCACAGCCACGACCGAGACCCAAAAGACCATGGGAAGCGCACGAAAGCCCGGAAGCATACTGATGACGATACCCACAAAGGCGATGACGACTAAAAGCAAACAACCGATCGAGGGGCCGGCTAAGGGCGAATCGTAACCGACGACATTAGCCAATAACGAGTAAGCGGCCGTGACTAACAAAATGAAGAGATAGTCTTTTAATTTGGCAATATTTTCTAACATGATGATTCTCCGACATTAATTTTTTATTAGTTATTGACAGGGGCTTCGATAGCCTCTTTATTTTGACGACGATCGCCCGTAAAGAATTCATAAACCTTGATTGTCACGGGCAACGAGACAAAGAGGGCAAAGTAGATGCCGAGAATCGAGGTCATTAAGTTAGCGGCAGCAGCATAAGCTTGAATAAGTTGAGCGTCAGCAGGGTAAGCGGCAATGATCGAACCCATACCGGCAGCCATCATACTGGCCGAGCCGATACCCACGCCCATGGCTAAAGCATGCGGGTGGAAAATACCCATTTGAGCAACGATCCCTGCTAAGAGCGAAATCCATAAAGCACCAAAGACCGTACCGCAGATGTACATGCCCATCACGCCACGACCTTCCGGGCTCGATAAACCGAATTTTTCACCAATAATGGCGACGTTGGCTTCACGGTCAATCGAGTAGCAAGCGCCAATCGCTTCGCGCTTCATCTTCAATAAAAGTGCCACGGGCAAACCGAAGATGATCGTACCGAAGAAGTGACCGAATTCTTGCAAAATAAGCGCCCAGCCCGAATTTAAGAGCGTTTCTAAGTTCGGACCGATATCAAGGCCAATCTTGGCGATAAGAACCAACATGGCAATCGGCATGAACTTCGCGGCGCGATCCATTTGCTTACCGTCCAAAATACGCAAGGCCGGGGCACTTAAGATGCCGCCAATCACCAAGGCGTAGAGAAGCGGGAGAAGAACGACCAGGCCAAACTTTTGGATACCGATCATTTCGGCTAAGACGACAACGATGGCCGCCAATAGATGCAATTTGAGATTCTTGACTGCTTGCATGATGCAATGCTCCATAGTTTTTGTATCGGTAGATACAAAGCCGCTTGGGATTTTTGTTAATACCTGAGAATTGCTTGTTTACCAACCCATACATTTCGGGCTATGTGTAAGACAATTCCGACAAGTCGGCGATTAAATTGTTAGTTGTTTGGTTGAGATTGTGATGATTGGCTCGAGAGGAGGAGGTCCATCACTGACCTGAATCGCGCAGCTGCTTAGCGAGAGCTACGAGATGATGAAGTGGATGTGGATGTGCTAGAGGAGGTAGAACGGGCACAAGCCAGGCAAGCGTTAGCAATAAGGTTTAAATGGTCTGGCAGTGCCAGTCGTACTAAACAGTTACACATGATGAAACTCCACAGAAAAATTTTGTTATAACGCCGATCATGAGGGTATGTCGGGTATTTGTTTTTTTACTGTACCGCAGATCTTTTCGTGTTACAACCCATAAATTCAGGCAACTAGGCACTTCAAACTAGAGATTGTTGAGAACAAAAAAATCCCGCAAGCGTTCATACTTGCGGGATCTGTCTGATTTCAATCGATATTTTTTAAATATCAAATTGCGTGTTCTTAATCGGCTTGCTGCCCAAGAGTTTCATGATCGGGGTCAAGTTTTCTTGGTTTTGCAAGTTAAGTAAAAAGTCTGCAATCGCTTCCACGATGTCGTTAGAGAAGACCATGCCGGCGATATCACGGTACTTTGCCATCAGGGCTTCGTCGCTTACCGGATTTTGCGGTGCACCCAAGGGGAATTGCACGCATTCGGTGAAGCTTCGGCCATCAGTCGTATGAATCGTGACGATCGGTTCATCATCATCTTTTTGCGTGGAATCGATTTCAAATTCCACCAAATCCATCCCGCGACGGATGCGAGCATCGTGACGGTTCGTGCGTGTGTAAGCCGTTAAATTGGCGGCACCAAAAACCAAACGTGCGGCAATACCGTAAGCAATGCTCATTTGAGCGGCGGGCATCGGGTCGAGCTTGCGACCACCGCACATGCCGTGCACAAATGGATTAATTTTGATGTGAATCTTGGCGATATCTGTGGGCTCTAACTTTTGAGCGGCCATGATGATGTTCACGGCATCAATGGAGGAGTGAGAGCTGCGGCAAGAGGCGTGCGGTTTAATCGATACACGACCCAGTTTCCAATTTTTCCCTAAGTCGCGAAGCCAAGCATCAGGGTCTTGGCTCTCAGGCGCAAAGGTCTTCGAGAAACCACCCCAAACTTCTTCAAAAGCCATCTTGGGGCCGGTGAAGCCTTCACGAGCCAAAAGGCAAGCAAGAAGACCGCCGTGAGAGGCGTTACCCACGTGCAAGCGTTTATTTTGAGCGCCATCGTGAACGAATGACCATTGGCCGGCGGCAAAACTCGTGGCAATGCCCAATGCGGCTTGCATTTTTTCAACATCAAGCCCCAAGAGGCGGCCGACGGCGGCCGTTGCGCCAAAGACACCGCACGTCCCCGTGGAGTGCCAACCGGCACCGTTATGCGGTTCGTAAGCGCCGCAAGATTCCAACGCACGGCGAGCCAAGTCGTAGCCCAAAACGATGGCAACAATGAATTCTTTACCCGTGATCGGGCGATCGCAAAGGGAGAGCGCCGCAAAAGCTGCCGGCACCACAACGGCGCCAGAGTGGTCGCAGCCGTTGGTGTCATCCAACTCAAACGTGTGAGCGGAAACGCCGTTACTTAAAGCCGCGTTACGAGCAGAAACTTTAATGCCTTTACCCCAAAGTGGGACATCGCCACTTTGTTCCCCACAAATCGTGAAAACTTGATTTAAAAGGCGAGTTTCGGGGCTAACGGCACCTGCGATACCGGCGCCGACGCTATCCAAGATGTGGCGTTGAGCCTTCGTGATCAATTCAGTGGGGATGTCTTCGAATTTCGTCCAAACGACAAAACGAGCCAATTGTTCGGAAATTAAGTGAGGATTCGTGTCTGGCATAGTGAGTGCTCGATCGTAGAAAAAGGTTAAGTGCCGATCCTTTTGCGAAAGATCGGCACTGAGATCATTCAACTAAATAATTTTAGTAGAAAATTTGAGCCAAAACCCAACCGGCGGCCACACCGGTGAGAATGTGGACAAAGCCCGGAATGATGTAGCTGTGGTTGACAACGTACTTACCTAAGCGAGTCGTACCCGTACGGTCAAAAGCCGTACAACCGATTTGTGCACCGCCCGGGATGATGAAGTCACCGCAGGTGGCCGGATACAAAGCGATCAACAACGGGGCCGGGATACCGATGGCAACACCCAAAGGCATCAAGGAGGCAACCGTAGCAGAGGGGCTCAAAATCACTGCAGAGAAGCAGAAGAGCACCACACCGAAGAGCATCGGAGCCGATTGAGCCATCGTCGTGAAGAGGTCAAGGAACAAGGGCTTGTAGGCCGTAAAGAACGTATCCGTCAACCAAGACACACCGAACACACCGACCACACCGATGAGACCGGAGCGGAAGACGGAGCCGGAAGCAAACTTGTGGCTCGGAACCTTACAGAAGACGATGATGAAAAGACCCACGCCCAACATCAACATTTGGATCAAGGACGGAATCGGCAACGTCTTCATCTTGCCGGCGATTTCCCATGCAGGCAAAAGACCCTTAAACGTACCGAAGATAATCACGGTCAAAACGCCCATCAAGAAGATGGCAACAGAGAGCTTTTCACCCTTCGTGGATTCGATCGGGCCCTTGTCTTGCTTAACCACTAATTCTTGGTATTCACCGGCTTGAACGCGACGGATGAATTCCGGATCCTTTTCAAGTTCCGTACCCTTCCAGAAGACGGCCAAGCACGTGCAAAGCGTAGCGACGATGAAAGCCGGGATGGAGATAGCCAAGATGGTGATCAAGGAGATATCCATAACAGCTAAGCTTGCCACCATAGCGGCCGTTGCGGCACTCATAGGACTAGCGACAACAGCGATACCGGCAGAAATCACAGAGGCTGCGATCGGGCGTTCCGGACGGATCTTAGCCGAGGCTGCCACTTCGGCCACCACTGGATACACGGCAAAAGCCACATAAGCCGTACCGCACAAAACAACGAAAAGCGAGCATACGAAGGGGCCGACAATGGTAATGGCCCCCGGGAATTTACGAAGCATGCGTTCTGCAACGCGAACCAAAAGGTCCAAACCGCCTGCACCTTGCAAGATACTCGTACAAGCGATCACAGCCACGATAATCAAGAGCGTGGAGGTGGGAGGAGAACCCGGTTGAAGACCAAAGCCCAAGACGAGAATACTAACACCCAAGCCACCGGCAGCACCCAAGCCAACGCCGCCGAAACGACCGCCGACGCCGATACAGACGAGCATCACAGCCAGTTGCAGCCAAAAATTTAAATCGGTTTCCATGATTAAACCTCAAGAGATGAAAAGAGTGACCGGCACTCCACGCGGGGAGAACCGGTCGATATTTTTATTAAGCCAAGACAGCTTCTTCGCGAGCTAAAACTTCACGAGCCGTACCGATTTGGTGACGCACAGCTTCCGGAGCCGTACCACCGAAGGACTTACGGGCCTTGACACACGTTTCAAGAGCGATTTCGTGACGGATGTCTTCTTCGATCTTGTCGTTAAATTGACGGTATTCTTCCATCGTCAAGTCGTCTAAGCGCTTACCTTGCTTGATGCAGTAATTGACCATGGAGCCCACAATGTGGTGAGCGTCACGGAAGGGCACACCCTTACGAGCGAGATAGTCGGCCAAGTCCGTGGCGTTGGAGTAACCGAGGTCAGCGTTGTGACGGGTCTTTTCACCGTTGACAGCCATCTTGGCGATCATCGGAGCCATGATGCGGAGGCTGGCTAAAAGCGTATCGATCGAGTCAAACACTTGTTCCTTGTCTTCAGAAAGGTCGGTGTTGTAGGCCAAGGGCAAGCCCTTCATGATCGTGAGCATGGCCATCAAGTTACCGTAGACGCGACCGGTCTTACCACGAATCTTTTCAGCGATATCGGGATTCTTCTTTTGCGGCATGATGGAAGAGCCCGTGCAGAAGTCGTCAGAGAGTTCAATGAACTTGAAGTCTTGCGTAGAGAACGTGACGAGTTCTTCAGACAAGCGGCTCAAGTGCATTTGGCACATGGCAGCGCAGGCGTTGAATTCGCACATGTGGTCACGGTCACTCACGGAATCGATGGAGTTGTCGGTCGGAGCATCAAAGCCCAAAGCCTTAGCCGTGAATTCACGGTCGATCGGGAAGTCGGTGCCGGCCAAAGCGGCAGAACCCAAGGGGCAGCGACCCATGCGGGTGTAGAGGTTGTCAAAGCGCGTGAAGTCGCGTTCCAACATCCAAAAGAATGCCATCATCCAGTGAGAGAAGAGAATCGGTTGACCGGTTTGCATGTGGGTGTAACCCGGCATGATAACGTCCATGTTCTTTTCAGCCGTTTCGACGAATTCAGCTTGCAAAGCACGGATGGCTTCTTGAACTTCACGAATCGTGTGACGAAGCATCATCTTCGTCGTCACCGTCGTTTGGTCGTTACGGGAACGAGCCGTGTGCAAACGACCACCGACAGGGCCGACGATTTCGGTCATGCGCTTTTCAATGGCCATGTGAATATCTTCGTCAGCCGTACGGAAAACGAACTTGCCATCACGGATTTCTTGAGCGACTTGTTCAAGACCTTGGCAGATCGTTTGAGCATCTTCCGTGGAGATGATGCCTTGACGGCCGAGCATAGTGGCGTGGGCTTGGCTACCTTTGATATCGAACGGGCAGTTGCGTTGTTCGATCATAATCGTGGCGTTGAAGTCTTCCACGAGTTTGTTGGCTGCCATATCAAAACGACCGCTACGAGATTTGCTATCCATTTTTAGATTTTCCTTAAAGGGTAAAAAGGGGTTAATTACAGTAAATTGGATTTGAGGTTAAGACCTCTGATTGATTGTTGAGTGAATTCTACCCCTATTTGTCGACAAATATAAAATGGAGTTTTATGGGTATAGCAGAAGTGAATGAATAAATCTTTTGAAAATCAATGAAAAATCTAATCTTATTAGGACTATCCCTTAAGTAATTTTATTGCTAAATTATTGCTTAATTTCTGTGCTAAAAATATTTAATTTGTCGGCAATAATGTTTTTGAGAGATTTTTTGAATAAAAAATAGGCGAAAGTTTTGACACTTTCGCCTGATGAATAAAAGGAGCAAATGGATTATTTTTTTACCATCCGTAGAACTCTTTAACGGTCTTCCAAGCAATGGTTTGAAGGTGCTTAGCATCTTCGGGTTTTAAGGGCTTTTCACATCCGCCCAAGGCCTTGTAGCCTTCGGGATTCTTTTTATGAATCACAGCGTAGAGCATGGCACCGTAAAGGTAGGAGCCCGCCGCAGACGGGTGGCTCTTATCGTCTTGGTGCATTACCAAGTCAGGGCGCACTTTCAAGCTTTCGGCAAAGGCTAAACCCACGGGCAAGACCATGGTTTTGTTTGCATTACCGACCTTGATCGTTTCATCGGCTAATGCTTTCGTGTCTTCAGGCTTATCTTGGCGGGCCCACGTTGCAACGAGTAACGGTGTGGCACCGGCCTTACGAATCGTATCGATATGGGCTTTGGCAGCTTTTTGGAAATTCTTCATGCCCTTGGGGTTAATGGGTTCAGAGCTTTGACCCTGAAGCACGACCACATCAAACATGGGTTTACCTTGTTTGACGTTTTTGGCGTACGGATCCATGGCTTTGTCGGGCGTCAAATAATCTTTGACATTGTGGAAAGACAAGCGAGCCGAACTCATCGTGAGCAAACGCGTTTTCCACTCAACCTTGCCTTCTTTCGTAAATTCGCGCAAATAGCTATGAACCCCACAGTTATAGAAACTGTAGGAGTTGCCAACAATCAAGCCACTCTTGGGAGCCGTGATACCCAAATCAGTGACAGTGGGTTTGATGGTGTTTTCCAAGCCCCAAGCGCTTGTGCACAAAGACATGAGTGTAGCGGTTGTCAAAAGAATGGTTTTCATAAGGGCTCCCTAATGATCGAAGGTATTTCAGAAAGATAATATTTTCATAATTCCTTTCTAAATCATAGGATTGTATCGGTTTTGTGTAAATGGCAAAATTTCAAACTAAGTTTGCGCAATCGACAAACTAGAGACAAAAAAAGTGCCCTCACAAATGAAGGCACTTGGCAATCTCAAAAGAATTAAAAAATCCTATTTGGTCGTATTGCTTTTTGCGTTAAGGTTCGCAATTTTATTCAAAAGCGCAGTGGTAGAACGTTGATGTTCAAACTGCACCGTTACCGTTTTAGCGCCCCAAGTCGAGACCAACTTAGCTTCCGGCAAATCCTCAATGCGATAGTCACCGCCCTTGACATAAATGTCAGGGTGAGCCAATTCCACGGCCTTTAAGGGCACCTTGTCTTCGAAAATAACCACCAAGTCAACGCTCTCTAATGCGGCTAAAACTGCAGCGCGATCTTCTTGAGCGTTAATGGGGCGTTCATCGCCTTTACCCAGCATCTTCACGGACGCATCGGAATTAATCGCCACCACTAAGCTTTCGCCCAAAGCACGGGCTTGAGCCAAATAAGTCACGTGTCCGCGGTGCAAAATGTCAAACACACCATTGGTCATCACCACGGGGTGAGGAAGCGCTTGAGCGCGACGATTTAAGTGCTCAAAATCTGTGATTTTGTTTTCAAATTCGGGGGGCGGTAATCGGGTGCTCATCGTTATTTTCCTAAAAATAAAGAGACGCCTTCCTTAAGATTTAAAGCGACGTTTGTGCTCTCGGGCACAGCTTCTGGCGTACTTTTGCCGTCTTTACCCACCAAGATGCGGGTAGCGACGCCTGCGGCCAATGCGGCTTGCATGTCGCCTCGTTTGTCACCAAACATCACGCTTTGCGTCATGTCGATATCCAAGTCTTTTTGTGCCGTTAAAAGCATTCCCGGTTGGGGCTTTCGGCAGTCGCATTCACAGCGATAAGCCTCGAGCGCTTTTTCAGGATGGTGCGGACAAAAGTAGACGGCAGAAATTGGAGCGTTTGCGTCACGAAAAACGCTCTTCATCCAATCGGTCAGGCGTTGGAAATCGTCTTCGGTGTAGTAACCGCGACCGATGCCACTTTGATTGGTCACAATGACCAGTTTAAAGCCTTCGGCCACAAGCTTGGCGCAGCCCTCTAAGACACCGTCGATAAACTCGAACTCTTCGGGCTTATGCACATAGGCGTGATCAATGTTGATCACGCCATCGCGGTCTAAAAACGCAACCTTAGAACTCATCGGGCTTCTGCCACCGTCAAAGAGTCTTCAACGTTGGGGTAACGTTCAAGTAAGAAGCGCACGTAGTCTTGCGTGCCTTCTTCGACAGAACGGAACTTCACATCGCAACCGGCAGCACGAAGCTTTTCTAAATTGGCTTGCGTGTAGGCTTGATATTTGCCCTTTAAAGATTCCGGGAACGGGATGTAGCGAATGAGTTCTTGCTTGACGGCTTCTTCCAAAGTCAAAGCCCTTTGACCTTCAGCGGCACGCAAACCGTTAATCACGCCCAAAGAGACGTCATTAAAGGGCTGTGCACGACCCGTACCGCAGTTATAGATGCCGGTAACGGGTTTATCAAAGAAGTGCAAGTTCACGGCAATCACGTCATCGACGTAAACAAAGTCTCGTTCTTGAGCGCCGTTGGCGTAACCCAAGCACCCTTCAAACAAACGCACGTGACCTTCTTTGCGCATTTGGAAGAATTGGTGGAAAGCGACACTTGCCATGCGGCCCTTGTGTTGTTCATGGGGGCCATAGACATTGAAGTAGCGAAGGTTGATCACCGGGGCTTTCACTTCACCCTTGGCCATCTTGTGACGAAGCACTTGGTCAAAGAGGAACTTGGAGTAGCCGTACACATTCAAAGGACCTTCGTATTGACGATCTTCAATGAAAGTGGTGTGTGCACCATAGGTGGCAGCAGAAGAAGCACAGATTAAGGGGATGCCCAATTCTTGTGCCCAGTTAAAGAGTTCCAACGTATAGCGATAGTTATTTTCCATCATGTAGCGACCGTCGGACTCCATCGTATCCGAGCATGCACCTTGGTGGAAAATGACTTCGGGCTTGGCAATCTTGCGAGCCTTCACTAATTCAATAAAGTCACGCTTATCGAAATAGTCGCTGATTTGGCATTCGGCCAAATTTTGGAATTTTTCGCTCTTAGAGAGATTATCAACAGCGATCACATCCGTGTAGCCACGCTTGTTTAAAGCTAAAACATTATTGGCGCCGATAAAACCGGCAGCGCCCGTAACAACGATACTCACTTGTTAATCTCCAAGGAAAGTTCTTCGTAGCCATCGGCAAAGAGCTCTTCAAAGCTCACCGTGGCCGTACCTAATTTACCGACAACAATGCCACCGGCACGGTTGGCAATGCGCATAGCATCTTGCAATGTCTTACCCATGGCAACCATTGTGGCCATCACGCCAATGACCGTATCACCGGCGCCCGAGACGTCAAAGACTTCACGGGCTTGAGCGGGCACCGTTGTTTGACCGTCTTCGGTGTAAAGCGTCATGCCTTCTTCGCTGCGGGTGAGCAAAATGGCCGTGAGGTCTAACTTTTGACGAAGTGCTTGGGCTTTTTGCGTTAATTCTTCTTCGCTTTCCCAGTCACCGACAACTTGAGCCAACTCGGCACGGTTTGGCGTAATCAACGTGGCACCGCGGTAACGGTCATAGCAGCTACCTTTGGGGTCAATCATGATGGGGATATTCTTGGCGCGCGCCAATTCAATCATCTTCGTGATGTGATTTAAACCACCCTTGCCGTAGTCTGATAAGACGATGACATCACTGTCGCTAATGATGCTTTCGTAAGCAGAGAGGTGATTGGCCAACACTTCCGTTGTGGGGCGACTTTCAAAGTCAGCACGCAACATTTGTTGTTGACGGGCAACGATGCGCAATTTCACCGTGGTCTTGATTCCGGGATCGCGGTGCAAGTGCGGTGTAATGTTATTTTCGTGAAGAATGCGCTCGACGGTTTCACCGGCTTCGTCGCAGCCAATCACAGACAAAAGTTGGGTTTGGGCGCCAAGGCTAGCAATGTTAAGTGCTACGTTGGCGGCACCCCCGAGTCGATCTTCTGAACGCACAACGCGAACAACAGGGACAGGGGCTTCAGGAGAAATGCGGTTTGCGTCACCAAACCAATAGCGATCCAACATGGCATCGCCAACAACTAAGATTTTCTTTTGAGCAAAAGTCGTATTCACGCTCAAATCCTTTTCGCATTAAATCTGTCAGTAATTTTAAGCATTGGAAGTGTTTTTTGTTGAAAAATAAGTATGAATTAACGTCAAATGACAAAAATTGCAACAAAACTCTTCTCGTTCATAGGATATTTTGAAACGGCAATTCGATACGTGAGACAATTAGCGATATCGACAATTTGCCTATTTTTGTGCGCTTTAAGCGTGCGAAACACTTTTTGATTATGTCTGACTCTATTGCTTTTTTATCCGAAACGTACACCGACTGCGAAATCTCGGCTTGCGGTTTAACGTTGGATATCGCCCGACAACGCCTGACGTCTAAGGATTGGACTGGGATTTTGGAAAATGCCCGCACCCGTGATGTCATTGGAAAACAGCGTGCCATGATGAGGGGCGACATTGTGAATAAGACGGAAAATCGTCAGGCATTACACACCTCTTTGCGTTCGCATGATGCATCTGCTCCTTACTATGAAGAAGTACAAGCCGCTTTAGGTCGCATGAAGGCCTTTGCTCGTGACGTGCGAAGCGGTCAATGGGTGGGTGCAACCGGCAAAGCCATCACTGACGTTATTAATGTGGGGATCGGAGGCTCTGAGATGGGGCCGCATGCGGTCTATCACGCATTAAGAGATGTGAACCCTTCCATTCGCTTGTATTTCTTGTCGGCTGTTGACGGAATTTTGGTCGATCGTATTTTAGATAGCGTCAATCCCGAGACGACCTTGGTTGTGGTTTCGAGTAAAAGCTTTTCAACGCGAGAAACGCAAGTCAATGCCCAAACCGTGGATCATTGGTTAGGTGAAGCGGGAATTACGTCCCTTGCCGATCGCTCCAAGCACATGGTGTTGGTGAGCGCAAAAACGGACGCCTATAAAGAAATGAATTTACCTGCCGAAAACCTCTTTCCCATGTGGTCATGGGTGGGTGGTCGCTTTTCTGTTTGGGGGGCCGTCGGTTTACCCTTATTGATTGCTTTGGGCGAAGAAAGATTTCAAGACTTCTTAGACGGTGCTTATGAGATGGATTGCCATATGTTAGAAGCCCCGTTGGAGAAAAATCTTCCCGCAACGTTGGCGCTTTTATCCTATTGGAATGCGACGCAATTTAAGATGCAAGCACATTGCCTTTTGCCCTACGACGAACGCCTTCGCATGATGGTGGCGTGGCTTCAACAGTTAGAGATGGAAAGCCTGGGTAAAACCTATACGCCCGAAGGCGGTATGGTCAAGGGCCCCACGGGACAGGGCATTTGGGGCGGGCACGGCAACGAAGCGCAACACTCTTTTTATCAATGGCTTCGTGAAGGCACGGGTCGCACGAGTATTGATATCGTGTGGTGTGAAGATCCGGGTCATCGCCACAATCACCACCATTGTGTTTTAACTGCAAATGCTCGTGCTCAAGCTCAAGCTCTCGTGACGCGAGAAAGCGGTCACTCGGAATATTTCAATGCCGTGACCGCCTTGCGTATCAGTAAGCTCACGCCCAAGACGTTAGGTGCCATGATGGCGATGTACGAGCATAAGACGACAATTTTGGCAACGCTTTACGGCATCAATGCGTTTGACCAACCAGGGGTTGAGTTAGGTAAGCGCCTTTGCCGTCAAGTTGAAGCCTCCGCTTTAGAGGGCTGATGTGATGAGTCCTTCAAAGATTTTGATTGTTAAAACGACATCGATGGGTGATGTGATTCACGCATTGCCTGCCGTGCATGATTTGTCAAAAGCTTTTCCACAAGCACAGATTGACTGGGTTGTTGAAAAAAGTTTTGCCGACATTCCGCGATTAAGTGCGCACGTAACAAATGTCCACGAAGTGGCGGTGCGTCAATGGCGTAAAAAACTATTGGATGCTCAAACGTGGCGTGAAATTGGTGCGGTCAAAAACGCCCTTGCATCAGAACAATACGATTTGGTGGTTGACCTTCAAGGGTTGTTAAAGAGTGCTTTGATTGCCAAGTGGGCAAAGGCGCCGGTAGCGGGTTACGATGCCCAAAGTATTAAAGAACCGATGGCGAGCCACCTCTACAATGAGCGTTTCGCAGTCTCAAAGTCCCTTTTAGCTGTGACACGCTGTCGTGAACTTTTAGCCAAGGCCGTTGGCTACGACTATGACGAGAAAGCATTGGCTTTTGGGATGAAGAATTTAGAGGCTCAGAAAGAGGCTTCTCCTTACGCGGTCTTTTTAGTTAATACGAGCCGTGAGACGAAACTTTGGCCCGAAGAGCGTTGGGTGGAATTGGCAAAGACCGTTCACAAAGAAGGCCTGAATGTGAAGTTTCTTTGGGGAGCGCAAGAAGAACGCGAACGTGTCGAACGCATTGCTAATGCGGCGGGCGACTTTTGTTGCGTGATGCCTCGAATGCCCATTGGAGAGTGCGCACGCGTGATTCAAGGTGCTGCCTTTGCCGTGGGTGTTGATACGGGGTTGACGCATTTGGCCGCAGCAACCGCCGTGCCCACCGTGGGATTATTCTTGGACTTTCCGATTGAATTGGTGGGATTGACCGGTGAGCGCGTCACGAGTTTAGGTGGCGTCGGGGCCAATCCGACCGTCTCTGAAGTTTGTGATGCTTTGAAGAAGGTGCGTGATGCAAATTTCTCCTAAAGGCTATCGATTTTTAGTGCCGTGTTTGTTGCCCTTGGCGGCGCTCTACCTCTTGTGGCGCGCTCGCAAACAATCCGACTATTTAAAGTATTGGCCGGAGCGTTTTGCAATGGCGGACTTCCCGACTCCTCGAGACAATCGCCCTCAAATTTGGATTCATGCGGTAAGCGTCGGTGAAACCAATGCCACGCGCCCTTTGGTTAAGGCACTTTTAGAGAAGTGGCCGGAATGCGATATTTTGCTCACGCACATGACGCCCACGGGCCGAGATACGGGCAAAAAGATTATTGAGATGGCCCCTGATCGCATTCGCCAATGCATGCTGCCTTACGATGCGGTCTATGCGGTTCGAAAATTCTTGCGTCAAGCCAAGCCCGTCATGGGCATTATCATGGAAACCGAAGTCTGGCCCACTTTTTTAGAAGAAGCTCGAGCCAGTGGCATTCCGATGGTGTTGGCTAATGCCCGTCTTTCAGAGAAAAGCTACAACCAGGCCATGAAGTTTGCCGCGGTGATGACAGACGCCATGAGTAAGTTCACGAAGGTTTGCGCTCAAAGCGAAAACGATGCCAAGCGTTTGACGGCCATGGGGACGGTGGAACCCGTTGTGGTGGGAAGTCTTAAGTTTGACATTCAGGCGCCTGCCAAAGCCCTGGAAATGGCAGCCACTTGGAAAGAAGCTATTGAAGAGAAAATCCTTTTGATGGCCAGTACGCGCGACGGTGAAGAAGCGCCCTTAATTGAAGCGATTGAACATTTCCGTCAAGCCAACCCCGAAACTCACGTTAAGTACTTACTAGTGCCTCGTCATCCGCAGCGCTTTAATGAAGTGGCAGACTTGTTAAAGAAATCCTCTTTGCGTTATCAAAAACGAAGCGAGTTGAAAACACCGGCTGATTTAAAGGCAGAGACCGACGTGATTTTTGGCGATACCATGGGCGAGATGTTCTTCTTTTGCGCCATGGCCGACGTAACCCTCATGGGGGGAAGCTTCGAGAATTTCGGTTGTCAAAATGTGATTGAACCTGCGTCTGTCGGAGTGCCTGTGATCGTTGGCCCCAGCACGTTTAATTTCTCAACGGTGGTGGAGCGCGCCATTTCAATGGGCGCGGTTGACCAAGTTCAAAATGCCCAAGAAGCCGTGGATAAGGCTCATCTTTGGTTGAGCAACGAAGAAGAATTAAAGACGCGAAAAGACAATGCCCGTGCATTTTCTCAAGCCTATGTCGGGGCAACAGAGCGTCACATGAAAGTATTGGAAGAGTTATGGCAAAAGTAATCCCTAATGTTTTAACGATTGCCGGTGTTGACCCCTCGGGAGGTGCCGGTGTTTTAGCCGATATCAAAGCGATTTCTGCTTTGGGTGGTTATGGCTGTGGCGTGATTGCGGCGTTGACCGCGCAAAATACGCAAGCCGTGACGGGCGTTTTGCCGATACCGGCCGCGTTTGTGAAAGCGCAGCTTGATACGCTTTTTGAAGATGTTCGTATTGATGCCGTGAAAATCGGGATGCTCGCTGACGTTGAAGTCATCAAAGTGGTGGCGGAGACTTTAAAGAAATACCAACCGAAATTCATTGTGTTGGATCCCGTGATGGTGGCCAAAAGTGGCGACCGGTTATTGCCTGAAGATTCTGTTGAGGCATTAAAAACGTATCTTTTGCCACTTGCAACCGTGTTGACGCCGAATTTGCCCGAAGCAGCTGCCTTGGTCAATCAAAAAGAAATCACCTCACAAGAGGAAATGCTTGCTTTGGCAAAAGATCTTTTGGGGTTGATGAATGAAAGCGCTTGGCTTTTATTGAAAGCAGGCCATTTGTCCGGTAGCGACGTGCCAGACCTTTTAATCCGAGGGGACGAAGCGTTAATTTTTAATAGCACTCGTATTGAAACCAAGAATACGCACGGCACGGGTTGCACGTTATCCTCTGCGCTGGCTACGCTTTTACCGCAATGCGAAACGGTTGCCGAAGCTACGCGCAAGGCCAAGGATTACATTACGGCGGCGATTGCGAAGTCCGATGAACTTCAGGTGGGACATGGCCATGGGCCGGTTCATCATTTTGAAGCGTTATGGGAAAAAGAAGCTTGATTTTTAAAAAAGTGAAGAATTTTTAACTTTTTTGAAAAAAGCTCTTGCATTTTAAAAAAGAGTACTATAATATTTCACTTCTCGGCGGGTTAGCTCAGTCGGTTAGAGCAGAGGAATCATAATCCTTGTGTCCGGGGTTCGAATCCCTGACTCGCCACCAAATTTAGTAGTCTCCAGTAGCTTCGGTTACTGGAGACTTTTTACTTTCATCGTCCTGAAACCCCCGTAATTACTAGGGTTATTGGATTCTTCACAACCCCTGAAAATA
>Ga0129317_1000685_pt1 | contig 31922 bp, 28 predicted proteins | sample Cm1ome_FD_94430 | JGI IMG/M metagenome (GOLD analysis project Ga0129317, IMG submission 94430) | Eastern black-and-white colobus group fecal microbial communities from Wisconsin, USA - Cm1105 metagenome | ecosystem: Host-associated > Mammals > Digestive system > Large intestine > Fecal | place... | reverse complement strand
GCAAAAGTTTGTAGATTCCGTTGTCGATCTTATCAATTCTCGTCCCAGAAAATGCCTCGGCTGGCGCTCACCTGCCGAAGTGTTCCATAATTTAGGTGTTGCACTTGCTTGACTTTCTGCCCGCCACCCCGTCCATTACCTTTACAGGCCGGTTCTCGTCCACCGCGGGATGGAACACGGCCCGCTCCGCCTCGCTGCCCGCTCCCTTCTTTCCGGTACCCAGCTGGCCGTCCCCGTTCTCTCCCCAGGCCCACAGGCTGCCGTCCGACTTCACCGCCACCGTATGGCTCACTCCGGCGCTGACCGATACCACGTCTTCCATAATCTTTACCGGGGACAGCCGGTCAACTCCCCGATCAAATGTATCCGGGCGGCCTCCGCTGCCGCCGTTCCCCAGTTGGCCGCAGCTGTTCTCGCCCCAAGCCCATAGAGTTCCATCCGTCTTTACCGCCATGGTGTAATAAGCGCCCGCGCTGACAGAGGCTACTCCGTCCATGATCTTCACCGGGTGTGTCTCGATGCCCGGACCGCCGTCAAAGTCGTAAGCCACGCCCCCTTTTCCATTCCCCAGCTGTCCCTGTTCATTGCTGCCCCAGGCCCACAGACTGCCGTCGGCCCGAACGGCCACGGTGTGGTTTGCGCCGGCGCTGATACTGGTCATGGTGCCCCCATAGGCCCCGGCGGGGATTGGAAGCGCAAGGAGCAGCCCCGCGGACAGACACAGTGCCCCGACTGCCCGGGGCAGCCCTTTGAAGAGAGTGTGCTTCATAAATTCCTCCTCTTTAAAAAACAGGGGGCGGCCATTCAGCAAAGCCGCCCCCTTGTGTTTAGTTCATTTCGTGGCTGTTCAGTAAGGACTGCTTGATGTCCCACAGTTTTTGACTCAGATCCACGTAATAGGTGTGGGGATTCTCAAAGCGCTTGACCTCATCCCACAGAGAATCCACCTGGCGCTGGCAGTAGGCACGGCTGATCTGAAGATCCGGGACCTGATACACCAATTCCCCGTTCTGGAAAATGGGAACCAGCAGCTCGGTAGCCTCGATGTCGGTAAATACCTTGCGCTTCCAGGTAGCATCCGGGTCAAAGAGCTCCAGCGGCTGGGAAAAATCAAATTCCTCATCGTGGAGGCAGATCAGGTCGGCCTCCGCCTTACCTGTATCCTTGGAGAAAATCCGGTACACCTTTTTAAAGTGGGGGGTGGTTATTTTGGCGGCGTTTTCGCTGATTTTGATCTTGGGAATAATCTCTCCGCTGTCATTCTCCACCGCAGCCAGCTTGTACACCCCGCCGAAGACGGGCTCGGACCTGGAGGTAATCAGCCTCTCGCCCACCCCGAAGGAATCAATTCTGGCCCCCTGCCGGACCAAGTCCCGGATAATATACTCATCCAGGGCGTTGGAGGCAAAAATCTTACAGCCGGTAAAGCCGGCCTCGTCCAGCATCTGCCTGGCCTTCTGGGAGAGGTAGGTCAAATCCCCGCTGTCCAGGCGAATGCCGCACTTTGTAATCCCCTTGGGGAGAAGAACCTCCTGAAAGGCCCGGATGGCGTTGGGCACACCGGACTTCAGCACATTGTAGGTGTCCACCAGCAGGGTGGCGTTGGTGGGATACAGCTCACAGTAGGTCTTGAAGGCGGTGTATTCATCCGGAAACATCTGGACCCAGGAGTGAGCCATGGTACCGGTGGCGGGGGAACCATACCGCTGGTCGGCCATGGTACAGGCCGTGGCGGAGCAGCCGGCAATATAGCTGGCCCGGGCACCCAACAGGGCGCCGTCAGAGCCCTGGGCACGGCGGGAACCGAATTCCGCCACGGGCCGGCCCTCAGCGGCCCGGACAATGCGGTTGGACTTGGTGGCGATCAGACTTTGGTGGTTCAGTGTCAGCAGGACAAAGGTCTCGATAAACTGGGCCTGGATGGCGGGGGCCCGGACGGTGAGGATGGGCTCTCCGGGAAAGACCGGGGTGCCCTCGGGCACGGCCCAGATGTCCCCCGTAAACTTAAACTCAGCCAAAAAGGCCAGAAATTCCTCGCTGAAGCAGCCCTTGGAGCGGAGATAATCCAAGTCCTCCTGGTCAAAGTGAAGCTCTTGGATATACTCAATCACCTGGGCCAGACCGGCGGCCAGAGAAAAACCGGCCTTGTCGGGAACAGAGCGGTAAAACACGTCAAAGTAGCAGATTCGGTCCTTCAGACCGGTTTGGAAGTAGCCGTTTGCCATGGTCAGCTCATAAAAATCACAGAGCATCGTCAGGTTGGTCTTCTCTTTCATCCCAGGGGATGCCTCCTTGAAAGGGGTGACAAGACACCCCCATGTTGTTGTCCATTATACTCGGTGGACGAAAAAAATGCAAGAAAAAATGCCTGGCCGGAGCCATTTCCCCTCCGGCGCGCCCGGCCGCGGCCGTTACGATCATCCCTCTGTCAAGTTTACCTTCCAATCCCCCTCCGTAACCACCCAGCCGCCTGCAGATCTCAGTTTTCTTTCCCCACCCTTTTGAATGATTTTCTCCCGGAATGGCATACTAAAAAAACCAAATTTCAAAAGGAGCTGCTTTATTATGTCCGATAAAACCGATGCCTTTCTTCACAGTCAGACCAAAGAAAACCTGATGCGGGCCTTCGCCGGGGAGAGCCAGGCCCGGAACCGCTACACCATTTCCGCCGGCATCGCCCACAAGGCGGGGCTGGCCGTCATCGAGGGGGTATTTCTCTTTACCGCCGACCAGGAGAAGAGTCATGCCAAACAGTTTTACCGTCAGCTCCACGACTTGGGGGGCCAGACCATCCGGGTGGACGGCACCTATCCCGTGGATATTTTTTCTGACCTGCGGGACTTTCTCCGGGCCGCCCAGCACAACGAATACCAGGAGTGGGAGCACGACTACCGCCACTTTGCCCAAACCGCCATGTCCGAGGGTTTCCCCCTGGTGGGCAAGCTGTTTGAAAATATCGCCAATGTGGAACAGACCCACGGGGACCGCTTCGGCCGGTTTGCCGACCTGCTGGAGCAGGAGCGGCTGTTCTGCTCTGATGTGGAGGTCCAGTGGACCTGCCTGAACTGCGGCTATGTGGTCACCTCCACCGCCGCCCCCGCCCAGTGCCCCGTCTGCCGCCATCCCCAGGGCTACTTTGTCCGGGTGGAGCTTTCCCCCTGGTCCTGAGTGGGAAACAGCGCGGGACCCCGCTATAATTTCCCCCCGTTGAAAGGGATAATCCCCAAACACAAGGAGGAGGCCGCCCTGTGGGCGGCCTCCTCCTTGTGTTCACCGCCTGCCAAAACAGTCCTTTGGACAGGCCCTCAGCTCTGGGGGACCACTTCATTTTCCCGGTAGTACTGGGCCCCCAGAAATTCATTCAAAAAGTCCCCCTCCGCCTGGGGCAGAGAGTCGGTCAGCCCCCCGTCGTACCAGTACAGTCCCCGCTCATGGACCAGAGGGGTGATGGCCCTCAGCTGCCGTGACAGCTGCATAAAGGCCGGCCCCTCCCAGCCGCACAGGTCAAAGACCTTGGGCATCAGGAAGCAGGGGGAGAAATCGCCGCCGTCCCCCACAAAGTCCGTCCCCAGGGCCGCCTTGGCGGCGGAGTTGGCCCAAATGAGGTAGGGGGTGGCGTAATAGTCGTAAAAGCCGCGGACGGTGGCCAAATCAAAGTCCACACCCATCTGGGCGTAAGCGGAGTTTCCGTTTCCGCCCCAGGGCTTGTGGTCTCCAAAGAGGACCAGTACCACCGGCTCCCCCGACGCCTCCAGCCCCTCTGTCAGCCGGATCACAGAGTCAATGGTGTCGGAAACCCCTTTCAGGTAATTGTTCCAGATGTGACAGCTCTCCTCCTCCAGGCCGGAGTTGGCCGGAGTCAGGTACTCCTGCCCGGCGGTGTAGGTCCACTCGTAGGGTCCGTGGTTTTGATAGGACACGGAGAAGGAGAAGACAGGCCCTTCCTGACCAGCTGCTTCCAACTGGTCCTCAAGCTCTTGAACCAACAGGTGGTCTGAGTTGTAAATGGCCGACACAGGGTCCACCAAATCGCCGTAGTGATTTTCGGTAAACCAGTAATCCTCAAAGCCCAGGTAGGAATTTACGTTCTGCCGGTTGTAAAACCAGCCGTACCCCGGGTGGCTGCCCACGGTCTGATACCCTTGGCGGCGCAGATACCACACATAGGAATCTGTGTTTTTCCGAAAGTCGCCGTGGGTGGTGTAGCCGGTGAGAAATCCCCATTCGCTGTCCACCGTCCCCCCGGCAAAGATATTGGTCAGCAGATCCCCCGTAACGGACTGCTCCTCCAGATCGTGCCAGGGCCGGTACACCCGAACCACCGCCTCCTGATCCTCCATGGCCTCAAAGTCTGTGAGATCACAGAACGCCTCCAGCATGATCCCCATGACGGACACCTTCCGGTCCTGCGGAATGTCGGCGTCCTGGCAGCCGGCCAAAAGCTGGGCCGCCGCCCCCCTCTCATAACCCGGAGGGGGCGTGGGAAACATGTCCCGGAAGCTGTACAAAAAGGGATAAATGCACCCCTTGGATGCGTAAACCTCCACATCGGACCACTGATTGATATAGTCGTTGTTGGCCGTCCGCTGATAGATCTGTGGGTTTGTAAACAGAGCCGGGAAGGACACCCACAGCAGCGCCAGACAGGAGGCCGCGCCAAAGGCCCGGTTCCAGCCTCCCCGCAGTCCCCGCGGCATGAGAACCAGGGCGAACAGCAGGCCGGCCGCAAGGCTGGCCGCTGTCAGCAGCACCAGGGGGGTCAAATCCAGGGAGTAGTTGCTCACAATCCCCTTCGCCTCTGCGGCCAGGCGCAGATCAGCGGCCAGCAGAGGGTCGGACCGGAGGCGGATTTTAAAGTAATTCACCAGGGCCACCCCAATCACCGGGAGAAATCCCCCCAGAAAGCCCACCCAGGCACGGCGGGACAGAAAATAGAACATCCACACCAGCACCACGGGGGGCAGCAGGTTCAGTGCCAAAAGCAGAGGGTTGCGGAAATAGGAGGTAAACAGCGCCCATCCCGGCAGCTTTACATAGGCGGCAGCCCCCAGCAGCATGGACAGCACACCCACACAGCAGCCCAGCCCCGTCAGGGCCAGGGCCATCCATATGTGGTGCGCCCGGAGGTAACGCGCCTCCGCACCCCGGGGCAGGCGGAAAATTTGCAGCAGTCTTTTCATGCAGTGATCCTCTTTTATCCCAATTAATGGGCCGTTTCAGGTGATTTAACAGAAAGTATACCACAATTTTGTCCAAATGAAAAGGCAGCGGCCGCAGCCCCTGGGGGTGCGGCCGCTGTAGTTTGTCAAAAACGTTCTCCTCCAAGGACATCCGCCGCTCCGGCGGCGGGGCAGGTCCTCCTTAATAGGCCAGCTTCTCCTCCAGCCAGGCCTTCAGCTCGCCGATGGGCACACGGACCTGCGCTCCCACACAAAGCAGGCTTTGTGTGGGACCCCAAGGCAGATCAACATCCTCGGGCGGAATGGATCCGCCCTCCGGAAATTCTCCCTGCGGTCGAATTTTGAGCCGCCGCTGCCGCGGACGGCATGGAGCAGGCGGGCGCATGTCCCGTTTAATAGGCCAGCTTCTCCTCCAGCCAGGCCTTCAGCTCACCAATGGGCACACGGACCTGCGCTCCCACACAAAGCAGGCTTTGTGTGGGGCCCCAAGGCGGATCAACATCCTCGGGCGGAATGGATCCGCCCTCCGGAAATTCTCCCTACGGTCGAATTTTGAGCCGCCGCTGCCGCGGACGGCATGGAGCAGGCGGGCGCATGTCCCGTTTAATAGGCCAGCTTCTCCTCCAGCCAGGCCTTCAGCTCACCAATGGGCACACGGACCTGCTCCATGGTGTCCCGGTCCCGGATGGTGACGGCGTGGTCGGCCTCCTCGGTCTCGCTGCCCACAGTCTGGAAGTCCACCGTGATGCAGTAGGGGGTGCCAATCTCGTCCTGGCGGCGGTAGCGCTTGCCGATGGAGCCGGCATCGTCGTAATCCACCATAAAGTACTTGGACAGCTGGGCCTGGATCTCCCTGGCCTTGTCCCCCAGCTTCTTGGACAGGGGCAGCACAGCGCACTTAAAGGGGGCCAGCGCGGGGTGGAAGTGCATAACCACACGGGTGTCGTTCTTCTCCGCGTCCACCACCTCCTCGTCGTAGGCCTCGCACAGGAAGGCCAGGGTGACACGGTCGGCGCCCAGGGAGGGCTCCACCACATAGGGGATATAGTGCTCATTGGCCTCCTGGTCAAAATAGGTCTGGTCCTTGCCGGAGGTGTTCTGGTGGGCGGTGAGGTCAAAGTTGGTGCGGGAGGCCACGCCCCACAGCTCACCCCAGCCGAAGGGGAAGACGAACTCAAAGTCGGTGGTGGCGTTGGAGTAGTGGGACAGCTCCTCGGGATCGTGGTCCCGCAGGCGCAGATTCTCACCCTTCATGCCCAGGTTCAGCAGCCAGTCGTGGCAGAACTTTTTCCAGTAGGCGAACCACTCCAGCTCGGTACCCGGCTTGCAGAAGAACTCCAGCTCCATCTGCTCAAACTCCCGGGTGCGGAAGGTGAAGTTGCCCGGGGTGATCTCGTTCCTGAAGGACTTGCCCACCTGGCACACGCCGAAGGGCAGCTTCCGCCGGGTGGTGCGCTGGACGTTCTGGAAGTTGACAAAAATGCCCTGGGCGGTCTCGGGGCGGAGGTAGACGGTATTCTTGGCGTCCTCGGTCACGCCCTGGAAGGTCTTGAACATCAGGTTGAACTGGCGGATGTCGGTCCAGTTGAATTTGCCGCAGGTGGGGCAGGCGATCTGGTGCTCCTCCACAAATTCCTTCATCTGGGCCTGGGACATGGCGTCCACGCTGTGGCCCAGGTCAAAGTTGTTCTCCTGACACCAGTCCTCGATGACCTTGTCGGCGCGGAAGCGCTCCTTGCACTCCTTGCAGTCCATCAGGGGATCTGAGAAGCCGCCCACGTGGCCGGAGGCTACCCACACCTGGGGATTCATCAAAATGGCGGCGTCCAAGCCCACATTGTAGGGATTCTCCTGGACAAACTTCTTCCACCAGGCCTTCTTGATGTTGTTTTTCAGCTCCACACCCAGAGGTCCGTAGTCCCAGGTGTTGGCCAGCCCTCCATAGATCTCGCTGCCGGCAAAGACAAAGCCCCGGCCCTTACACAGGGCCACAATTTTTTCCATGGTCTTTTCGCTGTTCTTCATTGTACGATCTCCTTTTCTGTCAAGGTTTTGTTGGCTCAAGGCAGTTGCCCTCACGCCTCGGCACGTTCACGGCCGGGGCGATAACTTCTCCGTCTCCGGGCAGACCCGACCCGCCATGGGCGGCCCTGGGCTTCTGTCCCGCGCTCCGGCGTTATCTCCCCTGCTCACGGCCTCAGACGCTGGAATAAAAAACGCCCTGAGCCGGCTAGGTCGGCTCAGGGCGAACAAAATTCTTGTCCGTGGTTCCACCTGAATTCGCGTCTGGCTGACACGCACTCTTGCCCGGTAACGGCGGGGACCGGCGGGCCATTTCCTGCCCGCGCTCCGGAGTGCCTTCTCCCGCGCCTGGGGAGGGCTCGCACCAAAACGCCCTCTCTCTGAACCGCCCGGCGGGGGATACTGTTCTCTGTCGTCGCTATGTACCCTGCATTCTAGTACAGAACCGCCCCCCTGTCAAGGGGATTTGCAGCTTTCAGCCCTTCTTTTCCTGGCACAAGGCCTCCAAATGAGCCTTCAGGACCAAATTGATATAGCTGGACAGGGAGCGGTCCTCCTCCTCGGCCAGCTTCCTCACCGCCTCCAGGACGGGATCGTCCAGTGTGACGCTGACTTTGCTCTTTATCGGTTTCATTCTCCTCACCCATCAAAACTATACCACCCTATCGGATTATATATTGTCAAATCCTACTTAATCGCTTATAATCGCCTCGAGGTGATGAAACTGTACTCCGACGAGTTTGAATACGCGTTTTCTCAATTCCTGGAGCGCCACGGGTATGACGAGGCGGAGCACTATCTGTTTTCCATGGTGCGCGTCGCCTTCACCGCCGGCTGGCGGGCCGCGGGGGGCGCGCCCGTCCGGGAGGAGCGGATTTTCCAGCTGCCGGGCGGGAAGCAGCCGGAGGATGGCCGGCCCGCCGCAGATAAAACGGAGCATCTGTAAGCCCCCCGGCACAGGCGCGTTGAGCTGGAACCGCTCTGAGCATGAGGAAAGAAGGGACGGCCGATTACCCGGCCGTCCCTTTTTTGCCTCCGCTTTTCCCCCTTGGGGCGCGTCATCCCGTTATCGTGGTACCCTGCACCCGCTGGCTGAGCATCTCCAGCAGCAGGGCGTGCTCCACCCGGCCGTCCAGAATGGACACCTGGCCCACGCCCGCCCGGATGGCATGGATGCACCCCCGGACCTTGGGCACCATGCCCCCGGCAATGAGGCCGGTGTCAATGAGCTCTTCCGCCCGCTTCACATCTATGTGGGGCAGGGCTGTTTTGGTGTTGTGGCTGTCAATGAGTACACCGCCGATATCGGTGAGAAAAATCAGCTTGTGGGCGCCCATAGCCTCGGCCACCGCCCGGGCGGCGTCGTCGGCGTTGCAGTTCAGGGTCCCTCCGTCCTCTCCCAGGGCAATGGGAGAGATCACGGGCAGAAAGCCCCCGTCCAGCAGGGTTTCAATCACCTTGGTGTCCACCCGGGTAATCTCTCCCACCCGGCCCAGCGCGGGATCCTTGACGGCGGCGGTAATCAGCCGCCCGTCCTTGCCTGAGATGCCCACGGCGGACACCTCCAGCCGGGCCAGATCCTGGACAATGGCCTTATTCACCTGGGCGGACAGGGCCAGCTCCGCCGCCGACAGAACGGCCTCGTCCGTCACCCGGTAGCCGTTTTCAAAGCGGGTGGGCACCTGCATCCGGTCCAGCAGGGCTGTGATATGCTTGCCTCCCCCGTGGACCAGCACCACCCGCACCCCCACCATGCGCAGGGCCGCCACATCCTGGAGGGTGGTGTCCTCCTTGGCCTCCGCCCCAATGGCGGAGCCCCCGTACTTCACCACCACCGTCTGTCCCTCGGCCCGGTTGAGGATGGGCAGGATGGACAGCAGGCTGCGCACCTTCTCCATGCCGTCCAGGCCGTGCCGGACATCATACTCCTGGAGGCAGGCATGGACATAGTCCACATCGGATGGCGTCTCGATATACTGGGCGCCCCGTTTCTGACGGGTCTCCGCCCCCTTTCCGGTTATGAGGAGGACAGAGGGAACCCGGCAGCCCAGAATGGCCTGGCGGATGGCCTCCCCCCGGTTGGGCTCGATGGAGTAATCGCACCCCTGGGCGGCCACGTGGCCGGCAATCTCCCGGCAGATGTCCAGGGTATCCTCCTCGCCGGAGTCCTCCTCCGTAAGGACCACCAGGTCGGAGCAGGCCCCCGACACCTCTCCCAGATCCTTCCGCCGGTCCAGTGCCTTTTTGCCCGGGCAGCCAAACACGGTGACGATCCGCCGGCCGGGGTACTCCGCCCGGACGGAGCGGAACAGGGTTTCAAAGCTCATGCGGTTGTGGGCGTAGTCCACGATGGCGGTAACCGTCTCGTCGGCGTTGGAATAGACCTCCATCCGCCCAGGGACCCGGGCCTTCATCAACCCCACATAGATACATCCCTCGGGGATATTCAGCCCCTCACACACCGTGATGGCGGCCAGAGCGTTCTCCACATTAAACAGCCCGGGCATGGTCAGACGGAATTCCCGCCGGTAGCGCCGCGTGCGCACCCGGAAAAGAATATCTCCACCCCGCTTGCGCACCTGAGCGGCGTACACATCCGCTTCCTCATCCCTCTGGGAGAAGGTAAAGACGGGCTTTCCGCTCTCCCGGGCGGCCTGGAGCACCCGGTCCGCGTGGTCACAGTCCAGATTGACACAGCAGATGCGGGCCTGGGCAAAAATTTTCAGCTTGGAGGCAAAGTAGTCCTCAAAGCAGGGATGCTCAATGGGGGAGATGTGGTCGGCGCCGATGTTGAGAAAACAGGCGGCGGCAAATTCGGTGCACAGGGTGCGGTGGTATTTCAGGGCCTGGCTGGACACCTCCATGGTCAGGTACTCCATCCCGCTCCCCACGCCATTGGCGAAGTGGCGCTGGAGATCCAGGGGCTCGGGGGTGGTGAGGTGGGATTCAAAATGCTCCACTCCGTCGTAGGTGTCGATGGAGGAGATTACCCCGGAGGCGGGTCGGCCCGCCCCCTCCATGTACTCGTCTAAAATATATTTCAGATAGTAGGCGGTGGAGGACTTGCCCTTGGTGCCGGTGATGCCGATCACCTTCAGCTTCCCCGAGGGGTGGCCGTAGTACAGATCGGCCAGGGGGGCAATGGCCCGGCGCATATCATTGACCAGGATACAGGGCAGGTCCACCTCTGGATAGGGGACCTGGCTGACATAGGCCGCCGCGCCCTTTTCCTTTGCGGAGGCCAAAAACTCCCACCGGAAATGGGCGCCCTTGCAGAGAAACAGGGTGCCGGGGACCACCTGGCGGGAGTCGTAGGACACCAGGGACACCGGGGCGGCGCCGTCCAGCCCCTCCGGCAGCGGAGCTGAGAGCAGTCCCCGCTCCTCCAGCAGTATAAGATAGTCCCCCAGGGGGCGAACGGTCAGTTCCATGATAACCCTCATTTCCAAGAAAATTCGGAGCGTGAAAGTCCGGGAGCAGGACCGGGACGGATTTTGATGTCCCTGCCCTATTTAATAAAAATAGTCCGCAGCGGCTTATGGCAGGCCAATACGGCCCGCTCCGCCAGGACCGCCATGGCGTCAGTATAGAAGGGGGGCAGGTGGTGCTGGGAGGCAAAAACCGACAGCTCAGTACAGGCCAGCACTCCGCAGTCGCAGCCCTGCGCCTCCAAATCCCGGTGGATGGCGGAAAACTTTTGCGGGTCCCCGTCCCGGCCCGCCTTCACATCCTCGTAGATCAGGGACATGACCTGTGCCTGTGCCTGGGGAGAGGGGACCACTGCCTGGATCCCCACAGCGGCAAACTCCTTTTGGTAAAGCCCGGTCTGAATGGTTCCGTCGGTGCCCAGCACCCCCGGGCGGCGCTTTCCCTGGGCGGCCAGTTCCCGGGCAGTCTCCCGAATCATGTGGAGAATGGGGATGGAAATCTGCTCCTGCACCCGGTCCAGGAAAAAGTGGGAGGTGTTGCAGGGGACGGCGATGACGGTGCATCCCGCACCCTCCAGCATTCGGGCATCGGCCAGCAGGCGCCGGAAAACCGTATCCCGCTCCCCGTCGCTGCCCAAAATGGCCTCGGTGCGGTCAGGCATCTGGCTGTCTGACAGGATCAGGGCGTTTACATGCTCCTGATCTGACCGGGCGTCGGTGCGGTCGATGACAAATTGATAAAAGGTGTTCGTAGCCTGCGGCCCCATGCCGCCCAGCACACCGAGACGATATTCCATAAAATCACCCAAAAGAAAAATAAATTTACCGGAGAAGGGGGCCGCGGGCTCCAGGAGACGGCGGCAAAGCCGCCGCCCAGACCGGAGCCCAGCGGAGGCGGTGCGGAATGGGCAAGCCTCTCCCTCAGGGTAAAGGGCAGAATCTGGCGTCTGACATGTCCCCGAGCTCAGCTCTGCCGGGCCCGCACCAGCTCAATGGCCTCCTTGCCGGTGAGCCGCTCCACATCCAGCTCCAGCATGACCAGCTTATCCAGCCCCTTGCCGCACTCCCGCTGGAAGCCAGCCCGGTCCCCGGGGTTGAACCGCTCCGCCAGCAGGGCCAGGGCGGCCATGGTCTCATCCTTCCCCTCCAGCACCCGGATCGGTCCAAAGGCGATGGCGCTGCGAAAGTAGGTGGTATACTCCTGGGGCACCACCTGGTCCTGATCCACCACGCAGAAAGAGGCCCGGCCGCAGGCCGCCGCGGCCTCCAGCTTGTGGCCCTCCCTGGCGCTGTGGAAATAGAGCTTTCCCTCCGCGTAGACATAGCTCAGGGGAACGGCGTAGGGCCAGCCCTCCCCGTCCGTCAGCGCCAGCACGCCGGAGGTCCCTCTGGTCAAAACGGCCTCCGTCTCCGCCCGGGACAGCTGCTGCCTCTTTCGCCTCATTTTACGTTCCATCGCTCAATCCTCCGGAACCTTGTTATATTGATCAAACCGCTTGATGTTGCCCAAGTGGTTTTTCCAGACCCGCATCCGGCGCTTCAGGGACCCGTCTCCGGTGTAAACCAGAGAGTGGGAGTCGGCCCCGGCCCGGATCAGGGCACGCATCTCCTGGTGGTACTGCCTGGGGGTAAACTTGAAGGCCACCTTCCGGGGGACCATCCGCCACAGGGAGCGGTTTTCCGTCATCTGGAAGGGCAGCTCCTTTCCCTCCACCAGGTCTTCCACCAGCAGCTTTGCGATGCTGTGGCCCGCACCGGTGACATAGTAGTTGCTCCGGCCCTGGCGGCAGTTGATCTCAAAGGCCTTATACCTGCCGTCCCGCTGGTCATACTTGATATCAAAGTTGGAAAAGCCCACAAAGCCGATGTCCTCCAGCAGGGCCTTCATCTTCTCCTCCAGCTCCTGGTCGCAGTCGGTCAGAATAACAGCGTGGTTGCCGATGCCGTGGGGGGAGTGCTCCTCCAGCAAAACATGGCCCAGGCACATGGTGGTCACCCGGCCGCTGCGGTCGGAGTAGCTGGTCAGCACCCGCATGTAGCTGTCGTCACCGGGGATGAATTCCTGGAGCACCATGTGGTCGGCATAGCCGGCGGAATAGACGTGATCCAGGCTGTCCAGCAGCTCCTCCCAGCTCTGGCAGATGTACACCTTTGCCAGGGAGTGGTCCCCGCAGGCCCAGTAGGCCACGGAGTCGGCGGGCTTGGCGATGTAGGGGGGGCCCCAGGGCAGGGTAAAGTCATGGCCCATGGACTTGTCGTAGATAAATGTGGCGGGGTGGTCGATATTGTGCTCATCACACAGCTGATAAAACCTTTCCTTGTTGATCAGCGTGTTCAGCAGCTCCTCCCCGATGTAAGGGGCCACCACATTCTCCGGCAGCTGGTCCCGGTAGCGGGCGGCCAGCTGGACGTAGCTGTCTCCGCAGCCCAGCAGAATCACGGTCTGATGAGAGAATTCCGCCGCCGCCGACCGGACATTCCGGAGGAAGACCTTGTCGCTCTCATTGTCGGGACACACCCGATAATCGATGATGGCAGAGCCATAGCAGGGGAAGGAGGGGTACTTGCCGTAGGCCACGGAGCGCACCCCATAGGCCTCGTGGAAGGCCCGGGCCACACTGTATACGTTAATGTCGCCGCCAAAGAGCAGCGGCTGGAACAGACAACTGTCACTCATAGAAAAACACCTCGCAGTCAGCCGGGAACCGGAAGTCAGGCCTCAGCATCCGGGACGGCACTCTAATCATCCGCCAAGAACCAATCTCCTGACCCCTTGGTTCCAACTTTTATCGGTACTCCCGCAAAAACCCCCTGGCAAACAGGGGATCCATTTCAAACAGGGCCAAGTCTCCGGCGGAGCAGCGCAGATTGGTCACATTCAGAACCGTCTCCGTGGCGCCGATGGACCCCAGGACGGACGCCCGCTGGTCCCCGATGCGGACGGTGCGTCTCCGTCCCTTCTGCCAGCGGCGCACGGCGGCCCAGAAGCCGGACTCCCGGGGCCGCACCACCCCAAAGCCGTTCTGGTAGCCCACAGGCAGCACCGCCACCCGGGTCGGCTTTTTCAGCACAATGGGCCTGTCCGTCCCAAGGGTATGTCCCCGGGGGAGCCAGCGCACCTCGGCCAGGGGCGCCTCTCCATAGCCCACGGTTTTCAGTCCGTCCTCCCGGGTGCGGCGGCACCGGCCCAGAATGGCTGAACCCACCCGCACCCCGTCCAGGCCGTCCCCCTCCCCGTGGAGCAGGGTAAAGGAACCGGCGGCGTGGACGGTGCCTGTCTCAAAGCCTGCATTGTGGATAATATCCAGCATCCGGTGGAACTGCTCCATCTGCTCCCTGGCCTCCGGGTCATTGGGCCGGGCGGCGTGGAGCTGGGTATAGATCCCCGACAGGGCCACGTTGGGCAGGGACCGGTAGGCCAGGAGGACCTTCTCCGGCTCTCCCGCCAAAAATCCGCCGAAGCCCATCCCCGTATCCACCTGGATATGGGCCTCCACCACGGTGGAACGGTTTTCCGCCAAGGCATTCAGGGCCATGCCCGTGTCCACAGAGGAGATGGTGCACACCACGTTCAGGTCCACCAGCCGCTCCAGCTCCTCCCGGTCGGTGGTAGCCCGGAGCATCAAAATTTCCTCATCCACAAAGCCCGCCTGGCGCAGCGCCTCAGCTTCGGCAATTTCGGACACGGCAAAACGTCCGATGCCCTCGCTCCGCAGCAGCTGGGCCAGGGGAACCGCGCCCGCGCCGCCCCCGTCTCCCGTTAACACTCCGTAGATTACAACGCCGCCGGCCTTTTTCTTTATGACAGAGAGGTTGTTTTTCACGGCTGATTTTTCAATGACTAACTTACGCATATGGATGGCTCCCCTCTATCTCTCGGGATATCTTACCCTTTTTATCAAGGGTACCCATATCGACGCTTAATTTTACCACCGTTTGAAATAAAAGGCAACGGATAGAATGGCGTCCCCGGGGATATCTCTAAAAGCAGCCCCAAAAACCGCCCCCCGTTGCCCGGCGGGGGAGACCGTGTTAAAATGGGAGAACCCGGCGCCCCGCCAGGGCCGGGACAGGGGCGGGCAGAACCCGCAGTTTGGAGGGACATTGATGAAAAAAGACTTTATCATCCGAAGGGAAACCGAGGCCGACTGGACCCGGGTGGAGGAGATCACCAGAAGCGCGTTTTATAACCTGTATATCCCCGGGGCCGCGGAGCACTATCTGGTTCATATCATGCGGTCCCACCCGGACTTTATCCGGGAGCTGGCCCTGGTGCTGGAGCGGGAGGGCCAGGTCATCGGCAGCATCCTGTATACCAGGACCCGCCTGGCGGATGAGCAGGGGGAGGAGCGGGACATCCTCACCTTTGGTCCGGTGTGCGTCCTGCCGGAGTATCAGCGGATGGGATACGGCAAAGCCCTGATGGAGGCCTCCTTCCAAAAGGCGGCGGAGCTGGGCTATGACACCATCGTCATTTTTGGGGCCCCCGGAAACTATGTAAGCCGGGGCTTTAAAAGCTGCCGGCGGTACAATGTCTGTCTGGAGGACGGCACCTTCCCGGCGGCCATGCTGGTCAAGGAGCTGGTCCCCGGTCCCCTGGACGGCAGGAAATGGGTTTACCGCCAAAGTCCCGTCTTTTCCTTCAGCGAGGAGGAGGCCCGGCGGTATGACGATACCCTGGAGCCCCTGGAGAAAAAGGAGCTGCCCTGCCAGGAGGAGTTTTATATCCTCAGCCACGCTGTACTGAATTGACCGGCCCGGTACAAAAACAGGGAGGGGGCGCCGATTTGGCGCCCCCTCATTCTTGTATTTTTCTTGAGAAAATGCTATAATGTTATGATTAAATACATGCCCCCGGATCAGGGCGGCAAATACCCTGTATCGGGAGGATTACCATGGAAAAGACCACCACCATCATTCCCCAGAGCGATGTAGACCGCCAGCTGGAATACTGCGGACGGACCGCCGCCCTCACCGCCCAGTGGGGGGCACAGCCCCTGGCCTTTGTGGACACCTACGGCTGCCAGCAGAACGAGGCCGACTCCGAGCGCATCCGGGGCTATCTGGCGCAGATGGGCTTCGCCTTCACCGACGATGAGGAGAAGGCCCGGATCATCGTCATCAACACCTGCGCCATCCGGGAGCACGCCGAACAGCGGGTGCTGGGCAACGTGGGCGCTCTGGTCCACGTGAAGCGCCGCCACCCGGAGCAGCTGATCTGCCTGTGCGGCTGCATGATGCAGCAGCCCCACGTGGCGGAGAAGATCCGCCAGTCCTACCGCCACGTGGACCTAGTCTTCGGTCCCCACGCATTGTGGAAGTTTCCTGAAATGATCTACACCCTCCTCACCCAGCGGGGACGCATTTTCTCCAACGCCGACGAGGCCGGGTCCATCGCCGAGGGCATCCCTGTGGTCCGCCGGGACAAAATCAAAGCCTGGGTGTCCATTATGTACGGGTGCAACAACTTCTGTTCCTACTGCATCGTGCCCTATGTCCGGGGGCGGGAGCGGTCCCGGAGGCCGGAGGACATCCTGTCCGAGGTGGAGGCCCTGGTCCGGGACGGCTGTAAGGACATCACCCTTCTGGGGCAGAATGTGAACTCCTACGGCAGGGATCTGGCGGAGCCCATGGACTTTGCCGACCTGCTGGAGCGGGTAAATGCCCTTCCCGGAGATTTTCTCATCCGATTTATGACCTCCCACCCCAAGGACGCCACCCACAAGCTGTTTGAAACAATGGCCCGGTGCGAAAAGGTGGCTCCGGTCCTCCACCTCCCCTTCCAGGCGGGGAACGACCGGATACTGAAGGTGATGAACCGCCGCCACACCCGGGCGGAATACCTGGATAAAATCCGGGACCTGAAGGCCCTGATTCCCGATATTGTATTGACCTCCGACATCATCGTGGGTTTTCCCGGGGAGACCACCCAGGAGTTTGAGGACACGCTGACGGTGCTGGAGGCGGTCCGCTTCGACGCCCTGTTCACCTTCATCTTCTCCCCCCGTGTGGGCACCCCCGCCGCCTCCATGGACGACCCCATGTCCCACCAGGAAAAGCTGGCCAACTTCAACCGCCTGCTGGCCCTTCAGGACCAGATTTCCGAGGAGAAGCACCGGGCCTATGTGGGGAAGACCCTCCGGTGCCTGCTGGACGGGCTGTCTGACGACGCCCGGTACGACCTCACCGCCCGCACCCCCGGCAACCGCCTTGTCCGGGTGGTGGGGGACCCCGCCGCCCTGGGCCAGTTCCGGGATGTGAAGATCACCGACGCCAATAAGTGGTCCCTGTTCGGGGAGTTGGTGTAGGGGGGAGCTTTTACAGGCGGGAGAGGGTGAGGCCTATGGAAAGACCCGCCTGAAAGGCGGCCTCTGCGCGTAAATTTGCCGCTACGGTCGGGCCGGAGCACAGACGTTTGGCGCAGTCGGCCGTGGCCGGGCCGGAGGAACACAGCTGTTCCGGCGCAAAATCTACCATATCCTGGTTTTGGGCGGATTCTTCTTGACTGTCCAGGAGAAATTTGTCCATTTGATGTTCCGACGCATAGAGGTAAAGCGAGTAAATCAGTGATGTCATGGTTATGGCCTCCCCAAAAATTACGCAGAAAGATGCGGGTATGAACTTATAGTATGCGCATGTTTGTGCGTTGTCAAGGGGGTGATAAACGTTATGTCGTTATTTTCTGAGCGGTTGGTGGCGCTGCGAAGGCGCAAAGGAATTTCACAGGCCGCCGCGGCCAAACAGGTAAAGGCGGCGCTGCGGGCGTATCAGAATTATGAGTACGGCAGCGCGGAGCCCAGATTGTCTACCTTGGTCCGAATTGCTGATTTTTATGGCGTTTCCCTGGACTATCTGGCGGGGCGTTCTGATTTGCCGTAGGGGAGGTTCCGCCCTGCGGGGCGGGGTACTTTGCCCGCGGCGGCAAAGTACCCAAAGCGCCACCGGGGGAAAAGCGCCCCGGAACGCACTCGGCTGCGCCTTCGTGTGTTCGGGTGCCTTTCCCCCGGACCCCCTTGTTACGGGGGACGCCACGCTGGTGGCGTTCAACGGGGACCGGGGCCGCGCCCCCGGAGATTTTTTGGGTACTTTTGTATCTTTACAAAAGTACCTCGCCCCGGGGCGAACCCTCCCCCGTCCCACCCCCGCCCGCAGGCGGAGAAAAACCGGATTGCCACACCAGTGTGCCCACTGGTCCGCAACGACAAAGACAGATAGCCTCCGCCCCGCCGGGGCGGCAAATCCACCCACACAAAAAGAAAGTCGGTGAACCCCACCATGGCAGAGATCACCCCCATGATGCAGCAATATCTTGACATAAAGGCCCAGAACCCGGATTCCATTCTTTTTTTCCGGCTGGGCGATTTTTATGAGATGTTCAACGAGGACGCCAAGCTGGTGTCCAGGGAGCTGGACCTGACCCTCACCACCCGGGACCGGAACAAGCCGCCGGAGGAGCGCACCCCCATGTGCGGGGTCCCCTACCACTCCTGTGACAGCTACATCGCCCGGCTTATCGCCAAGGGATACAAGGTGGCCATCTGCGAGCAGACCGAGGACCCGGCCCTGGCCAAGGGGCTGGTGGAACGGAACATCATCCGTGTGGTCACCCCGGGCACCGTGATCGCCTCCTCCATGCTGGAGGAGGGAAAAAACAACTATATCTGCGCCATTTACGCCGACTCCGCCGTTTTCGGCCTGTGCCTGTGCGACATCTCCACCGGGGAGGTATACGCCACCTCCTTCCCCGCTGGGGCGGAGGCCCCGGACCACCTGGAAAACGAGCTGGGCCGGTTTCACCCCGCCGAGGCGGTGCTGTCCGACGGGGCCTATCATACGCCGGGACTGGTGGAATTTCTGCGGGAGCGGCTGGACTGCCCCTGCGAAAACGGGGGAGAGGCCCGGTTCCGCCCGGAAGCCGCCCGGCCCCTGGTGGAGCGGCAGTTTAAATCCGGTCTGGACACCCTGCCCCAGGGAGAGGAGGGGGCGGTCCAGGCGGCGGGGGGGCTGCTGGCCTACCTGTACGAGACCCAGAAGACCGACCTCAGCCACATCGCCAACTTTACCTACTACACCTCCGGGCAGTTCATGGAGCTGGACCTCACCGCCCGCCAGACCCTGGAGCTCACCGCCACCATGCGCTCCAAGGACAAGAAGGGCTCCCTGCTGTGGGTGCTGGACAAGACCAAGACCGCCATGGGCGGGCGGCTCATCCGGGGCTGGATGGAGCGGCCCCTCCTGTCTCCGGTGCAGATCTCCCGCCGCCAGCAGGCGGTGGGGGACCTGGTGGAGGACATCATCACCCGGGAGGAGCTGTCCCTCACCCTGCGGGAGGTCACCGATTTGGAGCGGCTCATCGGCCGGGTGGTGTACGGCTCCGCCGGGGGGCGGGATCTGGCCGCCCTGTCCGCCGGACTGGGCCGCCTGCCCCGGATCCGCGAGCTGCTGGAGTCCTGCCCCTCCGCCCTGCTCCAGTCCCTCCGGGGGGAGCTGGACGACCTGCCCCAGGTTCGGGACCTGCTGAACCGGGCCCTGGTGGACGAGCCCCCCTTCTCCGTCCGGGAGGGCGGCTTTATCCGGGACGGCTACGACGCCGAGGTGGACCGGCAGAGGAATATTCTGAACCACTCCGCCGAGCTGCTGGCCGAGCTGGAGGTGCGCACCAAGGAGCAGACGGGCATCAAAAACATGAAGGTGAAGTCCAACAAGGTCTTCGGCTATTACATCGAGGTGGCACGGTCCCAGATGGACCTGGTCCCCTCCGACTGGACCCGGAAGCAGACCACGGTGAACGCCGAGCGGTATATTTCCCAGGAATTAAAGGAGCTGGAGCATGCCATTCTCTCCGCCCAGGACACGGTAACCGCCCTGGAATATCAGCTGTTCTGCCGGCTGAAGGAGGCGGTATGCGCCCAGGTGGCCCGCATTCAGGCCGCCGCCGCCGCCGTGGCCCAGGTGGATGTACTCAACTCCTTCGCCGCCGTGGCCGCCTCCAACGGCTACTGCATGCCCCAGGTGGACGGCTCCAATGCCCTCACCATTGTGGAGGGCCGCCACCCGGTGGTGGAAAAAATGCTGAAGCAGTCCCTTTTTGTCCCCAATGACACCCACATGGACTGTGGAGACGACCTGTGCGCCATCATCACCGGCCCCAACATGGCCGGTAAGTCCACCTACATGCGCCAGGTGGCCCTTATCGTTCTCATGGCCCAGATGGGCTCCTTTGTCCCCGCCAAGTCCGCCCACATCGGGGTGGTGGACCGGGTGTTCACCCGCATCGGAGCCAGCGACGACCTGTCTGCCGGCCAATCCACCTTCATGGTGGAGATGACCGAGGTGGCCGCCCTGCTGAAAAACGCCACGAAAAAATCCCTGCTCATTCTGGACGAGATCGGCCGGGGAACCAGCACCTACGACGGCATGGCCATCGCCCGGGCGGTACTGGAGTACTGCGCCGACCAGAGGCGGCTGGGGGCCAAAACCCTCTTCGCTACCCACTACCACGAGCTCACCGCCCTGGAGGGCCAGATTGCCGGGGTGAAAAACTACAACATCGCCGCCAAGAAAAAGGGGGCCGACGTCATCTTCCTGCGGAAGATCGTCCGGGGCGGGGCCGATCAGAGCTACGGCATCGAGGTGGCCAAGCTGGCCGGTGTCCCCGACCGGGTCATCAAACGGGCCCGGGACATCCTGGAGGAGCTGGAGAGCGGAAACGCGCCCGCGCCCGCCGCACCCCCATCCGTCTCCGACCAGATCTCCCTCATGGATCTGGGCAGCCAGACCGCGCTGAAAAAGCTGCGGATGACCGATGTGAATATCCTATCTCCCATTGAGGCATTGAATCTGCTGGCCGAGCTGAAACAGGATCTGAACACAAACTGAGATGGGAGGATGCTATGAAGATGAAAAAGCTGCTGCCCCTGACTTTGGCCCTGCTCCTGCTGCTGACTGCCTGCGGCCCAAAGACCCCCGCCTCCGGCAGCGAGCCTTCGTCCTCCGCTTCCACCTCCCAGCCGCCGGAATCCCCCGCTGTAGACCCAAGTCTGGCGGCCCTGGGTGTGACCCGGGAGAACTATCCCAGGATCGACGGCTCCACCTCTACCTACGGCATCGCCCTGGCTGTTTATCAGGAGGTCTACGGCGACGAGGTCCCGCCGAAGCCCTCTAAGACCGTCCCCTCCTACGAGAAGCTCATCGCCGGAGATGTGGACCTGATCCTGGTGCCCTCCGCCTCCCCGGAGGTGCGGCGGCAGGCGGAGGAGGCCGGCGTGGAGCTGGAATATACCAAGGTGGCCTCTGAGGCCCTGATCTTTGTCACCCCCGCAGACAACACCGCCTCCGGCATCACCGGGAACCAGGTGCGGGAGATCTACCTGTATGACGCCATCCCGAATTGGACCGCCCTGGGCGGCCCGGACCGGGCGCTGGTCCCCATCTGCCGGAACGCGGACAGCGGGAGCCAGTCCCAGATGGACAATCTGATCCTGGGCGGCCAGCCAATGGCCCCCGCCATTCAGGAGAACTATGTGGAGCTGACTATGGAGGGGATGCTGGAACAGACCGCCTTTTACCACAACGGAGGGATCAACGGACAGCCCACCGACTCCTATGCCCTGGGCTATACCCTCTTCACCTATCTCCAGGACATGAATCAGATGACCGGGATCGGAGAGCGCCTGAAGGTGCTGGACTACGAGGGGGTCCCCGCCACGGCGGAGACCATCTCCGCCGGGACCTATCCCCTGGCCGACGGCTACTACGCCGTGATCCGGGCAGATCTGCCCCAGAACCACCCCGCCCGGGCAGTGACCACATGGCTGTGCTCCGAAACAGGACAGCAGGCAGTGGAGGACAACAGCTTCCTGCCCGCCGCCGAGAGCCAGGTCGGCGGACTGACTCCCCTGACCCAGGAGGAAGTGGCCGCCGCCAACCAGGCGGCATGCCGCTACTATGCCGATACCGTCTTTGAAGTCCAGACACTGACGGAGATCCCGCCCAGCGAGGGGGAGGTCATGTTCCGGGTCACCTGGTCCAAGGACGGCGTGGCACAGCCCCACCGCACCATCGCCTTAGAGCGGCAGGAGGGCGTTTGGACCGTCATCAACGAGGGATATTGACCTCCCTTTGTGTCGAAACAGCTGGCCTTACAAGGGGGAACGCCATGTATATCGACCGCGTCTACTTAAATCAGCCCGTTCCGGCGGACAGCTGGCTTGCCGCCCTCCCGGCCGTCCGGGCCCTGGAGGACAGGGACCACCCCCTGACCTTTTCCTCCCCTGTCACCTTTTTGGTGGGGGAGAACGGCGCGGGCAAATCCACCCTGCTGGAGGCCATTGCGGTGGCCTGCGGCTTCAACGCCGAGGGAGGCACCCGAAATTTCAGCTTCTCCACCCGGGACACCCACTCCCCCCTGCACCGCTATCTGACCGTGGGCCGGCGGGATTATCCCCAGGACGGCTTTTTCCTCCGGGCGGAGAGCTTCTACAACGCAGCCACCTATATCGACACGATGCCAGATCTGGCTGACAGCTACGGCGGGGTGTCCCTCCACCGGCAGTCCCACGGAGAGAGCTTTCTATCCCTGGTGGAGCACCGCTTCGGGGGCCGGGGCCTCTACCTGCTGGACGAGCCGGAGGCCGCCCTCTCCCCTGCCCGGCTGATGACTCTGCTGGTCCACATCCGCTATCTGGTGGGGCGGGGCTCCCAGTTTCTTATCGCCACCCACTCCCCCATCCTGATGGCCTATCCCGGGGCCTGCATCTGCCACCTGTCGGAGACAGGGATCTCCCAGGTGAACTACCGGGACACAGAGCACTATCAGCTGACCCGGCGGTTTCTGGAGGCCCCGGAGCGGATGATAGAGCTGCTGTTTCAGGAGGAGGGCTGACCATGTCCCGGAAGGACGCCATGAAAAGCGGCCCCTCCGCCCCACAGCCTAGAACAGAAAAAGAGGTTTATCATGCCAAACATCCAAGTATTAGACCCCCATGTGGCCGACCTGATTGCCGCCGGCGAGGTGGTGGAGCGGCCGGCCAGCGTGGCCAAGGAGCTGATGGAAAACGCCATCGACGCCGGAGCGACCAACCTGACGGTGGAGATTTCCCACGGGGGCATGACTTTTCTCCGGGTGACGGACAACGGCAGGGGCATTCCGGCGGCAGAAGTGAAAACCGCCTTTCTCCGCCACGCCACCAGTAAGCTGCGCACAGAGTACGACCTGGAGGCCATCGGCACCCTGGGCTTCCGGGGAGAGGCCCTGGCCGCCATCTCCGCTGTCTCCCGGGTGGAGGTGCTCACCCGCACCGCCGATGCCACACTTGGCGTCTCCCTGGCCCTGGAGGGCGGAGTATCCGGCCAGGTGGAGGAGGCGGGCTGCCCCTTGGGCACCACCATGGTGGTGCGGGACCTGTTTTACAACACGCCCGCCCGGCTGAAATTTATGAAAAAGGACGCCGCCGAGGGGGCCGCCGTCTTTTCCGCCGTCCAGCGGGCGGCCCTTTCCCACCCGGAGGTGGCGGTGAAATTCATTCGGGACGGGAAGCAGGAGCTGGTTACCCCCGGAGACGGGCAGCTCCAATCCGCGGTGTACGCCGTTCTGGGCCGGGAGCTTGCCCTTGGCTTCCGGCCGGTGAACAGCAGCGGAGAACATATGGCTGTGTCCGGCTTCGTCTCCCTCCCCGCCTGCTGCCGGGCCAGCCGCAGCTGGCAGTTTTTCTTTGTCAACGGCCGCCAGGTAAAAAGCCCGCTCATGGCCGCCGCCCTGGAGGAGGCCTACAAAAACCAGAAGATGGTGGGCAAATTCCCCGGCTGCGTCCTCCATCTGGAGACAAAATTAAACGCGGTGGATGTAAACGTCCACCCCGCCAAGACAGAAGTGAAATTCGGCAATGAGCGCCAGGTCTTTTCCACCCTCTACCACGCGGTACTGTCCAGCCTGGAGCGTGACCGCTCCCACCCGTCTTTTGACCTGAAGAAGGGGACAGCGGGGATGGAGAATGAGCAGATTCCGGAGATGGGGACCCGGAAAGAGGACAGGGTGACACCTCACCAGACCAGACTGACTGTCTCCCCGCCGCCTGTGACCCGCGGCGCACCCCCAGACAGAGCGGCATCCCCCAAGCCGCCTGTTCCGGCCCAACCTGTCCTTCGGGTTCAGGACACCACCTATGGGGGAATGCAGCCCAGGGTAAAAATGGGGCGCGAGAGGAACATCAAAGGGCCGGATATTGTCTCTCCGGCCCCTGTGGCTCAGGCCGGTGTGGGGACATCCGTCCCCAGCCGCCCGATGGCGGAATCTCCCGTCGCGGCGCCAGAAAGAGATCCTGCCCGCCCGGCTGCCCCCGCCCAGCCCCCTGAAGGAGGCGCCCCGGGCAGCCGCCCTGCGGCAGAGCCCCCCATCCACTCAGCCGGTCAACGGCCGGCCCCTCTCCCGGAGGGAGAGACCACGGCTGCCCGGCTTCTCACTGAGGAGCCGCCCTGGCGGGTGGCCGGAGAAGTATTGAATACCTATATCATTGTGGAGCAGGGGGAGTCGGTGTATTTCATCGACAAGCATGCCGCCCATGAACGGATGAACTTTGACCGGATGAAGGCGGAGGGCTACGACCCCATGGCCCAGACCCTGCTGGCTCCCGTGACCTGCCGCCTGCCCGCCCAGGCCCAGGAGACCCTGCTGGCCCACCTGCCCCTGCTGGAGGAATTCGGCTTTGATGTGGACGAGCTGGGGGGCAGTCTGGCGGTGCGCCAAGCCCCCTTCGACGTGGAGGTGGGGGACATTCCCGCCACCTTGGAGGAGATTGCCCAGAAGCTGCTTACCACCGGCGGGGCGGATCCAACTTCCGCCCGGGACGAGCTGCTGCACACCATGGCCTGCAAAGCGGCCATCAAGGGGGGCTGGAAAACCAGTTCCCAGGAGCTGGAACGGGTGGCCCGGGCCGTCATGGACGGCAGCGTAAAATATTGCCCTCACGGCAGACCGGTCGCCATTCAGCTGACGAAAAGAGAGCTGGAAAAACAGTTTAAAAGAGCCTGATCGGGCAATGTTTTACCGGCTCATCCGCCGCAGGGCGGCCCGGCAGCCCTCCCAGTCGTCGTGTTCTCCGGAGTTTGCGGGATACGGCGGGCAAGTTTAATCCGAACACCGACCCAATACGGAGGTGCCACTGATGGAATGGAACAACCAGCTGCATTTTTATTGCTTGAGCCGGGGTGGAACCTATTTGGGGACCCGGGAGGGGAATTGGCACAGTGAGCTGCTGCTGGAGGACGGGAAAGAGCCCATGGTGATCCGTGGGGAGTATTACCCGCTCGGCCGCGGCTGCGGAGAACTGGTCCGGGTGTGCACCCGCCTGTCCCTGGAGCGTCCCTATGAGCTGACCATCTCCTCGCAGAGCCTGATGAATCGGGGCCTTAATTTGGTGGCGGGCCGGGAGAATTACGGTGTCCCCCAGCTGAGCCGGAAGCGGCGCATCCGGAGCAATGAGCCCAGCTTCACGACGCAGGTCCTCCGGGACGGGACGTTGCGCCGGCGTCTGGAGCTGTCCCCCCGGTGCGCCCTGTCCGTCCGCCCCATCTCCGGCGGAGCGGGCAGCCTCCATCTGCTGGAGGTCCATCAGGATATGGTGGATTTGCTGGGAGATCCCCTTGTTGATGCCGCGCTGGCCCAGCGGTCCTCATTCTCCGGCCTGATGCCGGACGCTGAGACATCCCCCAGTCAGGATGACCAGAACGCATTTCGGGCCCGGCTGGATCAGATTGTATCCCTGGCCCAAGCGGCCCGGCAAGCGGTCATGTTTTGGCGGATGTAGAAGGGGCCGCCTCTTCTTTTTCCCGGCCGCGGAAGAACATGGTAATCTTTTAAAAAAAGCGGACGGAGAGATCTGCTTCCCCGTCCGCCCACTTGACTCCTATCTCAAAGCGAGGTGATCCCCATGCCCCCTAAAATTTTAGTCATTACCGGTCCCACTGCCTCGGGGAAGACGGCGCTGGCGGTTGAGCTGGCCCTGCGGAGCGGCGGCGAGGTGGTGTCCGCCGATTCCATGCAGATTTACCGCCGCATGGACATCGGCACGGCCAAGCCCACCCAAGCGGAGATGAGGGGGGTCCCCCACCACATGATTGACATTGCGGACCCGGAGGAGGACTTTTCCGTGGCCCGGTATGTGGATATGGCCGCCCGTCAGGTGGACGACATCCTTGCCCGGGGCAGACTGCCCATCCTGGCGGGAGGGACGGGGCTGTACATCGACTCTCTTCTCTCCGGGCGCACCTTTGCAGCCTTCTCCCCGGACAGCCCCCTGCGGGGAGAGCTGGAGAAGCGGATGGCCTTGAAGGGGGGAGAGGCTCTGCTCCGGGAGCTGGCTCAGGCTGATCCGGAGGCCGCCGCCCGCCTCCACCCCAACGACGAAAAACGGATTATCCGAGCCCTGGAGGTCTGGCTGACCACCGGGAAAACCATCACCCAGCACAACGCTGAAACCCAGGCCCTTCCGCCCCGGTACAACGCCCTCACCATCACCCTCGCCTTTGCCCGCCGCGAGGACATGTGGGCGCGCATCGACCGCCGGGTGGACCGGATGATGGCCGACGGACTGGCGGCGGAGGTGGACGGCCTGCTGGCCTCCGGCGTATCCGCCCGCTGCACCTCCATGCAGGCCATTGGTTACAAGGAGCTGGCCGCCGCCCTGAGAGAGGGCGGGGACTTGGGGGACGCGGCGGAGGAAATCAAGCTCCGCTCCCGCCAGTACGCCAAGCGCCAGCTCACCTGGTTTCGCCGGAACCGGGAGGCCAGACAGATTCTTTGGGATATTCACCCCGATTTTGAGGCCGCCTGTCAGACTTCGACAGAATGTATGGAAGAATTTGGTATATTATAGTGGCACTCGGGCGGCGGGTCTCCCGCTGCCTTAAAGAAAAAAGGAGTGCTACTTATGCAGAAAACAAATAATCTTCAGGAAATCTTCCTCACCCAGCTGCGGCGGGAACGCCGCCCCGTTACAGTCTTTTTAATGAATGGCTTTCAAATGCGGGGATATGTGACCGGTTTTGATGCCTTCTCCGTAGTACTGACCAGCGACGGCAAGCAGATGTTCGTCTATAAACACGCCATTTCCACCATCACGCCCGAGCGGCCCGTCCCCTTTACCGAGCCGGGGGGTACGGAATAAGGTTGACGGCCGGGGCGGCACGTGATACATTTTTTAATGGATCGGGCGGCCGGCCCGGGCCGGCCGCCCGATTTTTAATTCACCACCCGGCTCCCGATGTTCCCGTCCAATATCCCACTGTTTTCACCCCCGGTGCAGAAAGAGAGAACCGCCATGAAGCAAGGCAAACCTGTCATCACCCTGGTCATGGTCGCGATTGCGGCCGCTTTGGCCATTTACTTCACGTTTTACGCCTTTCATACATTTAACGACCCATTTACCACCACCCTGGCCTATGCCTTTACCTCCTACGACAGTGTAGAGGCCGATGGCATGCTGATCCGGCAGGAGCAGGTCATTCCCGCTCAAAGCGGCATTGTAGACGTGACCAGAGGGGAGGGGGAAAAGGTGGGCGTGGGCCAGGAAGTGGCTCTGGTCTACCGTGACACCCAGGCTCAGTCCGACCGGGCGGATTTGGACGCCCTCGCCATGGAGATCGAGTTGCTGGAGTTTGCCGCCTCTGATGGAGGGGGGGTGGCGTCTGCCGCCCGGCTGGATGAGGACATTCTCCAGTCCCTGGTTGCCCTCCGCTCCTCCTCCGCCCTGGGGGACTACACCCAGCTGGAGAAGCAGGTAATGGCCGTGAAGAGCAACGTGCTTAAGCGGGGCTATACGTATGGAGACGGCCTGACCTCCGCAGACCTGTCCGCCCGCCTGCGCGATTTAAAGAGCCAATATTCCACCCTGCGGCGGCAGTCTGCCGCCGCCACGACCCAGGTGAAGGCCGGGCAGTCCGGCATTTTCTCGGCGCTGGTGGACGGATATGAAGGGGTCCTCACACCGGATGCCGCCCGGCAGCTCACCCCATCCTCTTTAAAGACCATGCTGGCCGGGGGCGGCGCCTCCAACGGCGGAGGAATCGGCAAGCTGATTACCTCCGACCGGTGGTTTTTTGCCGCCGCACTGTCCAGGGACGTGGCAGAACGGCTGAAGCCCGGGGAGACCACTCTGCTTCGCTTTTCCGGAGACTTCTCCCAGGATGTGGAGATGCAGGTGGACAGAATCGGCCCCGCCGAAGGGGACGAAACTCTGGTCCTGTTCTCTTCCGACCGGTACATGGCCCGAACCACCCTCCTGCGCCGCCAGACAGCCGAGCTGATTTTTGACAGCTGGACAGGCCTGCGGATCCCAAAGGCGGCCCTGCGCATGATAAAGGTCACTTACCAGGACTCTGAAACCAAAGAACAGCGGGAGGAGAACCGCCTGGGCGTCTATGTTCTTCTGGGAGGCCGCGCTGAATTTAAAACGGCGGAGGTAGTCACCGAGGGGAGCGACTACTACGTGGTCCGCCCCACCACCACCGACAGCAGTGCCCTGCGGGCGGGGGATGAGGTTATCGTCCAGGCCACCGGCCTATATGATGGCCAGCTGCTGGAATTTTAAACAGCAATGCGGCTCCGCCTTTCAGAAAAAGAAAAGAAGGTATTACCATGGATTTATCTCAACACATTCAGGCCATTCAAGACAAAATTGATCGGGCGGCACGGGAGGCGGGCAGGGACCCCAGCAAAATCACCCTGTGCGCCGCCACCAAGGTGCAGACGGATGACACCATCCGGGCCGCCATTGCCGCCGGCATCCGGGTATGCGGGGAGAACCGGGTCCAGGAGCTCACCGCCCATTTGGCCGCCGGCGCCTACGCCGGCGCTGAGGCCGTCCATTTTATCGGACACCTTCAAACCAATAAGGTTAAGCAGGTGGTGGGCCGGGTGGACCTGATCCAGTCGGTGGACTCGCCCCGCCTGCTGCAGGCCATCAACGCCCAGGCGGAAAAACTGGATCTGGTTCAGGACATACTGCTGGAGGTAAATATTGCCGGAGAGGAGAGCAAAGGGGGCTGTCCGCCCGCCGACCTGCCCGCCCTGGCGGAGCTGGCCCGGGGGCTGAACCACCTGCGCCTCCGGGGATTGATGGCTATCCCCCCTGTCTCCCTGGAACCGGGAGCCAATCGTCCATATTTTGCGGCTATGCGCCAGCTTTATGTTGACATAAAGGAAAAAATGTCGGATAATCATAGTGATATGACTTGTCTTTCCATGGGAATGAGCGGCGACTTTGAGGACGCCGTTCGGGAAGGAGCCACCATCGTTCGGGTGGGGTCCGCCCTTTTTGGTCCCAGACCGCCCATGAACCCCCGGGGGTAGCGCACCGCCTTCCCCTGGAACTGCCCCCAGGGAAACAGCGCCGTCTCCCATCTACTGATACACGGAAAGAAAAGAGGAACTGCCATGGGAATCTTTGATGAATTTAAGCGGCTGGCCCATCCCTACGAGGATGAGGACGATGACGACTTCGATGATTTTGATGAAGTACCCGCCCGTGCTGAGCGCCGGGAGCGGACCGACCGCCTTCCCCGGACCGACACCTATACCGCCGCCGAAGAGGAGCGCCGGAGCAACAAGGTGGTCAACATCCGCGCCGCCACCCAGCTTCAGGTGGTATTGGTAAAGCCGGATAAGTTTGAGGACGCCTCCGCCATTGCCGACCACCTGCGGGAGAAGCGCACCGTGGTGCTGAACCTGGAGTCCACCAACAAGGAGATCGCCCGCCGTCTGCTGGACTTTTTGTCCGGCGTGGCCTATGCCAATGAGGGCAAGATCAAAAAGGTGGCTATCTCCACCTACATCATCACCCCCTATAACGTGGACATCCTGGGTGATCTGATTGACGAGCTGGAGAACAACGGGCTGTACTTTTGAGGAAAGCGGGCATATATTGATGATTAGAAACCCCTTTATTGCACGGCTGCTCCCCTATATTGTGTTTTTGCTGCCTGTACTGATGATTGCCGCAATATGCACATTAGTAAAACGAAACGACACAAACGGGATGATTTTGGGGCTGGTACTGACCCTGGCAAGCGGTGGGTGCTGCGTGATTGTTTTTTACATACTGATGGGATGGTAATAGACACCTCAAATTCACTCTGTTATGGCTTGAACATATAACTTTTTAGGCGTTAGAGGCGGTTGTGCAGATGTATTCTAACTATTCCAATATAATTGCAATGGCTCCCTATACCGCTTTTCTTCTTCCATTGGGAATGATTTTGGCAATATATTTCTGCTTAAAGAAAGAGCCCAAATCGTGGAAAATCCTTGCTTTGCTCTGTACACTCTTCAGTTGTTGGTGCTGCATGAGAACATATGAGGGCCTCTACTACATGATAGTCAGAATACACTAATTTTTGCGGGTCCTTTTAAAAAAGGAGAGCTAGGCAACCGCCTAGCTCTCCAGCCGATTGAACCAGTTAAGTAATTCAGTGACCATTTGCCCTTAAGACTCCCGGACACAAAAAGTACCTTTGATAAACATGTGGCCCAGCAACACCCACACCATTCCGCCGCGTCTGCGCATTCCGGTCTCCACTGTTTTGTCGTACTGGCTTTAGACAACTTTCATGGGAATATCGGCAAACCGGGCTTTTACCCGTTCATGGGTAAATGCCTTTCCTCGTCGCTGAGCTGTCTCGATTATCCGAAGGTGGCAGCCTGAGTCATTGGACTTGCCTCCTTTTATAATATTTTATCTATATATTAATATGCACACTACACATAACAATCTTAGAGGGGGAACATTATGCTGACTCCACAGGAGGTTTCCGAGCGCGCCTTTCAAAAGGCGTCCTTCGGAGGGTACAATATGGCACAGGTGGACGAGTTTCTGGATGTGCTCACCAAAGATTATTCCACCCTGTACAGCGAGAACGCGGTTCTGAAAAGCAAGATGAAGGTGCTGGTGGACAAGGTGGAGGAGTACCGCTCCACCGAGGAGGCCATGCGCAAGGCCCTGATGACCGCCCAGCGTATGGCCGACGACCTGGTGCGGGAGGCCGAGCAGAAGAAGGAGTCCGTCCTCAAGGAGGCGGAGGGTGAGGCCCTCCGGCGCAAAGAGGAGATCGGCCGGGAACTGGAGGCCGAGGCCTACCGTCTGGAACAGGCTCAGAGAGCCACTGTTGTCTTTGTGGAAAAGGTCCGGGCCCTCCAGGCAGGTCAGGAGGAATTTCTGTCCAAGCTGCGGGATCTGTGCCCCCAGGAGGTTGCCGTCCCCCCCGCGGACCCGGTGGAAGAGGCCGCAGAGGAGATTGACGACAGCGTTCAGCGCCTTCTGGCGCAGGCCATGATGGACGCCACCGCTGAAAACCTGAAACAGCGGGAGCTGGAAGAAGAGGAAGAGGATCTGGACGACACCGCCGAGTTTGCCCCCCTCTCCGCCCTCGCTGAGAAGCTGGAGGAGGAGGACGACGAGGCCGAGCTGTCGAGGGAGGCACCCGTTCGTGGCAGCCGCATTGACTTCGGTTCTCTCCAGTTTGGCCGGGACTACGAAATTAAATAAGGACTGGCAGGCGGCAGGAGGATTTCTCCTGGCCGCCTGTTTTTATGCTCCAACGCCCCACATATATGACCGTCTTCCCATTTCCCTGAAACTGTCTCCAACCGCCCTCCGTCAATTTCCATACAATAAAAAGAGGCCGCTTAGGGCAGCCCTCATAAAACAGCATAAGATTGATTTTATGAAACGGCGTAGCTTCGGCTATGCCGTTTCTCCGTTTGATAGGTCATGCAGCAAGGACGCGGGGAGTATTCCTACAAGGTCATAGGAAATGTCAATCTGCTGTTCCCTGTACCCTTTTGACTTGTCCGGCGCGTGAACATATACCGCCTTTACCATGTCGTTTAAGACAGTGGGCGTTAGTTCGTCCAAGTCGAGATACTTCCGCACCTTGCCGATAAATCTGTCTATGTTCTCTGCCTGTTCTTCCTGCTTTGTAGTTTCTTCGTTCAGTCGCAACAGCTTTTCCCGCAGTTCTTCCTGCTCCTGCTCGTATGCGCCCGCGAGCATTTGAAACCTGCTGTCAGATAATTTCCCGTTGGCGTTATCCTCGTAAACACGCTTAAATAGCCGGTCAAGTTCTTCTATCCGTCGTTCCGCTTGTGTGAGTTGCCGCCGCTTTACTGCAAGTTCCTTTTTTGCATAAGGCCCTCTCCAGCGGCCACGGGTGCCCGATCTCAGCGGCCACCTGGTCCGATTAAAACGGCCACCTCGGCCCATACCAGCGGCCACCCTGCGAAGCAGGTGCGGAGCCTGTG
>Ga0129317_1000684_pt1 | contig 31943 bp, 24 predicted proteins | sample Cm1ome_FD_94430 | JGI IMG/M metagenome (GOLD analysis project Ga0129317, IMG submission 94430) | Eastern black-and-white colobus group fecal microbial communities from Wisconsin, USA - Cm1105 metagenome | ecosystem: Host-associated > Mammals > Digestive system > Large intestine > Fecal | place... | reverse complement strand
TTTCTGCACATAGTCAGAAAATAACGGCATTAATAATTCTGCCTCCGTAAGTTCACGGCTTCCTATCACCACAAGAGCGATAAAATAACCCTGCATTGGGTAACAGGTACAAAGAGATTTCCCACTTTTCTTGTATTTAATATTCCAGCCTGGCTGCATGGAACAGCGGCTGTAATCCATATAAGGCTCAATCCGGTAAGCGGACCGGATACGGCTGTCAAACTCTGCCCATAACGGATTGTCAATATATTCCGCTATTTGCTTCAGAGATGGAGCATCGCCGTTTGTATAAAGCATATTCCAATCCATCCCAATATCCCTCCTACCCTTTTTTTTCCAACGGTATCGGCTTGATCCAAATTTCCATACAGGCCATATCTTTTAAGTCACGATAATACTTTTCTGCTGAGAATGGCTCCGTTGTTAAGCTGTGATGCGGCAGCCATGTACCGAAAAGGTATTTTCCCCCCTGATTCAAGGCAACCGTTACCAAATCCTCAAAATTTTCTGCTTCAATCCTGCAAACGATGTATTCTCCCGCCGGGAGTTCTCTCTTTACAAAGTCTCCCTGCTGATTATGCGGGATATCTCGAACAAGACCGCCCGCAAAATACGTGAAAAGGCCCTGTGCCGTATTTTCCGTATGGGACATTCCCATTTCCACATTTGTATCGATGTCTGCTGCGATTGACGTCTTCTCCATATGGTAGCGTTTCCAGAGCTGTCCCGGCACATCTACACCTGTGCTTTCACCAGCCGGAATCTGTTCAGAAATACGGACTTTTGTTTCAAAGCCGAGGTAAACTTCCGGTTTCGTCAACGTTTTTCTCTGGATTTCCAAGACGATATTTCCTACCACCAGCGGAACCCCTTCATCTACTAAGACGTAATTCATGGAAACTTCCGGCTTGTCGAATGTGTTGAGCATTGGTAAATCTCTCCTGTACTCTTCGGGTGTGATTCCATACGTTTCCTTGAAGGCCCGCGTAAAATTTGCATGGCTTGTAAAGCCATAGTCCAGGGCAACGTCAAGTATTCTCTGTTCGGTATTACCCAGATTTTCAATCACCTTTGCCAGGCGGCGGAGCTTCACATATTCCTGAACCGGTTTACTTACCAGCCGCTTGAACAAACGCTGAAAATAGAAAGGGGACAGGCCGGCTATATTTGCCAGTTCCTCCGTATAAATTTCTTCTGTTAAGTGTTCCTCGATAAATGTTAAGGATTGTTCGATTGCTTCCCATGCGTACATTGTTGCACCTCCTGTATTTGATGTTCACATTATATCATCTTATTTTTTACCGGGCTTATCACATAATGCGCTTTTTTTCAGGAAATCGCTAGGGTACTGCGGCATTTTTTTCAATTACTTTAGATAATAATTGACAATGCGGGCCATAAGTGTTATATTCTATATGACTATATTAAATATTTAGTCATAAGGAGGTGATAAAAGTGCCACGCTTTACTGAAAAGGAAAAAGCATTTATTAGTGATAAACTACTGGCCGAAGGCGAAAAACTTTTTTCCCTGCATGGATTAAAGAAAGTGACTGTTGATGATTTAGCTGTTGCCGCCAATATTTCCAAAGGCTCCTTTTATGCGTTTTATCCCAGCAAGGAACACCTGTATATCGAAATCAACTTTCAATTACAGCAGAAACTTTTTGAAAATATTGAAACAGTGGTGAAGAAGAAGCATTATCCTACGCAAAAGGCTTTAACCAAAGACGTCATTATGATGAGTCTTACCGGAATCATTACTTCTCCCATCCTGTCGCAGATTGATTTATCCATAATGGATTATCTGCAGCGAAAGTTGTCCCCTGATATTTTCAGTAACCATATGTACAATGATATCCGCATATTGGAAATGTTGCAGCAAATGGGAGTACAGTTTACCGTTCCTCATACTGTATTGATTAAATCTCTATATTCTGTGTTGACCTGCCTGGAGCAATTCAGGGAAGATGAAGAATTAGAACAGATACAAACACTTTTAGTTGATGGTATCGTGGAACAGGTTGTTAAGAAATAGCAGCACTTGTTTGGTTATTTGGCTGACAGGTAGCCAAACATTTTTTTAATCTTCACATGACTATATTTTATTAATCGTCATATATTCAAAAAGGAGGAAGTAAAAATGATTGAAGTCAACAAGTTATGTTTCAGCTACACAAACAAACCTTTTGTCGAAAATGTGAGTTTTCACGTAGGACGGGGGGAAATCTTCGGTTTTCTGGGGCCATCAGGCGCCGGTAAATCAACCATACAGAAAGTCCTGACCGGTCTTAACACAAAATATAAAGGGAGTGTCAAAGTAGCTGGAACGGAAATCCGCGAAAGGACTAACAGATTTTACGAGCGTATCGGCGTTGATTTTGAGTTTTCCACCTGTTATGAGAAATTCACCGCACGCGAAAATCTGAACTACTTTGGTTCCCTGTATGACAGGCCGCTCCGTTCCACTGAAGAACTTTTAAGAATGGTGGGGCTGGAAAATGACGGTGATAAAAAGGTTTCCGATTTTTCAAAAGGTATGCGTTCCAGGCTGAACTTTATAAAAGCCCTGGTCCACAATCCGGATATTCTTTTTCTTGATGAACCCACCAGCGGCCTTGATCCTACCAACAGCAGGCTCATGAAAGATATTATCCTTGCCGAGAAAAAACGCGGGAAGACGATTATTATTACCACGCACAATATGTTTGACGCAACTGAACTGTGCGATCAGGTTGCTTTTATCGTATCAGGAAAGGTCAGCGCCCTGGATACCCCACATAATCTTATCATGTCAAGAGGCGCTGCTAAAATCCGGTACTCTTATTTTGAAAATGGAGAAAAGACGGGTGAATGCATGCTTACACAAACTGCGGATGATAAACGGCTAAATGAACTAATCCAAAGCAATAGTCTTCGCTCTGTCCACAGCAGTGAGCCGACATTAAATGATATTTTCGTGGATATAACAGGGAGGACGCTGCAATGAAATTAAGAAGATTAGTCTGCGGCGATATCCACTTCCAATGGAAATATGGCTTTTACTTTATTTATTTTGTTTTGACGGTGATTTATGTCTTCGGCATTACAGCTTTACCGGATAACTGGAAACACAATGCAGCCGCAATTATGATTTATTCCGATCCGGCGGCCATGGGGCTGTTCTTCATGGGAGCGATTGTTTTACTTGAAAAAAGTCAAAAGGTACTCCATGCGATTGCCATATCGCCGGCAAAAGTATCCGAGTACATCCTTGCCAAGGTATTTTCACTGATGTTTATATCCTGCGTAGTCGCATTGATACTGGGAATTGCGGCAGGAAATAAAAACCTATCAGGTATTATAATCGGGACAGCATTAACATCATCGATTTTTACTATGCTCGGTATCATGGCTGCCACGAAGATTGCGAACCTGAATCAATTTTTAATTGTAATTATGCCCATTGAGATTTTATGCTTTGTTCCCCCCATTGCAGGATTATTTACAGACCTGCCGGAAATTTTACGGTTCTTTCCATTTATGGCCTGCATGAATTTAATAACAGGGTACAGTCAGAACACGTTTCTGGATTTGGTTCTGGTTCTTGCGGCAAATTTTGTATTATATCCGGCAGCACATAAGATGGTATCAAAAATGTGGCAGAGTATTGGAGGTGTGAAGATATGAAAAAAGTATTTAACAGCATAGGGCAGGTATTCCAACAGATAAAAAAGGATCCCATGATGCTTGCAGCTTGTTTCACCCCGTTTCTGGTTGGCGCCCTTATTAAATTTGGAATCCCATTGATAGAAAAAGCTTCAAAATTTTCTTTACAGCCCTATTATCCGATGTTTGACTTGTTCCTTTCTATCATGGCACCAGTGCTTCTTTGTTTTGCTTTTGCCATGATTACCTTAGAAGAAATTGATGATAAAGTTTCCAGGTATTTTTCAATAACTCCGCTTGGAAAATCAGGATATATTTTTTCAAGGCTTGGAATACCCGCAATTCTGTCAACGGTTGTTACATTTATTGTGATGGTAATCTTTTCATTGGAAAAACGGTCCGTCATCATGGTTTTAGGCTTGTCCGTTTTAGGGGCGGTCCAGGCTATTATGGTAGCCCTGATGATCATTACCCTTTCCGCTAATAAACTGGAGGGAATGGCAGTTACAAAACTGGCTGCACTTACATTACTAGGAATACCAGCCCCATTCTTGATTGATAGTTACTGCCAGTATGCTGTTGGCTTCCTTCCATCATTCTGGGCAGCTAAAGCTGTGCAGAATGAGGCGGTTCTTTATTTTCTCATGGCTTTGGCGGCAGCTTTAATCTGGTATTATTTCCTTACAAAACGTCTGTTTCAAAAGCTGGCAGGATAATGAACTTCTCCATTCTGCATAGGACGGGGGCAGATGATTTATGACAACTGAAAGGGGGTGAAGTAGGTTATGGAGCAATACTGGTGGATTATCATTGCTGCGGTTTTGATTGTCGTTGGCTTACTAAAAATGGTTATTATGAAAAAATACAATGATAAAAAGAATCCCAAAAAGCATCCACATAATGATGAAGATTAGTCAGCTGTACATGGGCCACAGCACCCGGTCTTGTTGCGGGTGCTGTGGCCATGTATGCGATAGGACGCTGTTTATGCGGGAAAAGTACAATCTTGCCGCTTGATTTCCGTGCCCGAAAAGCCCTATTATATAACGTCTTTTCGCTTCTGCCGTGACAGTCTGGGCTGACTTGGCATTTACAGCAAATAATCTGTACTTGACATTACATAATCGTATGATTCCCCGCCTGTTCTATCAGGTCGATTGAAATGGTAAATGTATTAAAATCGCTAAGATGCTGTGACAGAGATTTTGGATGATGCTGATGGGATTTCAATGATGAAAGCAGTGCGTCCATTACTGCTTTCAGCCCTTATCTGTCCGCCATGCAGTACAATAATATTTTTTGCAATAGCAAGCCCCAAGCCGGAGCCTCCTGTCTCGCTTAATCTCGCATTGCTTAAACGGCAGAATTTATCAAAAATCACATTGAGCTTATCCTCCGGAATTTCCCCGTCATTTTCAAATTGAATCACCGTCCATTCTGAAAGCTCTCTGGCTGAGACTTTGATAACGCTGTTTTCCGCACTATAAGAAATGGCATTTTTCAGGATATTATTAAACACTCTGGCCAGCTTATCAGAGTCTCCATATACAGATATGTCCTCATCTACATGATTCTCTATGATTTTTCCGCATGCATTCAACTGCGGATACAACTCATCTGAAATCTGAGCAATCATATAGAAAAGATCAACCTTTGTCTTATGAAGCGGAAGAGATTCCGAATGGCTGCGGGTAATCTCAAAAAACTCATTCACCAGGGTCCTGAGTCGGTTCGCCTTTTCCCATGCAGTATGGATATATTTTGCTTTCTCCTCATCGGGCATATCCGGTGTTTCATCTAAAAGGCTGAGATATCCTATCACAGATGTCAGTGGGGTCTTGATATCATGAGCCAGATATACCACCAGATCATTCTTCTGCTGCTCCGCCCTCTTAGCCTCATCCGCCCGTTCTGCAAGTGTCCGCTTTACATCGGCCAGTTTATGCTCCACACTCTCCAGTTCCGGAGACAGGGAAATCGCTGCCCTTTCTTCCATAAGCTTGTCAATCCCTGCAACTACCTCATCAAAATATCTTTTATATGTATCCAACAGCATGTGGAACAACAAAAAAACAAATATGATTATGACTAACGCAAGAATAAACTGCATATTGACCGTCACTATCTTGAAATATATCAAATCAGCTTCCTTCTCACTGATTGAAAGACTGCGTGCAACTGCCCCGACAATCGCGTCTGCCAAGTGTCCACGCGTCAGCATCCGCAGGGCAAAGACTGCAGCAACTGCTCCCATGGTAATCCATAATCCTCTGATAAATGTAATACGGCCGAGCTTTGAATAGTTATATTTTGTTTTTTTAAATTTCCCCAATTTTATATCCAACCCCCCAAACCGTTTTTATATATCTGGGATTTTCCCCGGTATCCTTCATCTTCTCACGAAGATGGCGGATGTGTACGGTAATTGTATTGTTACTCTTGGTATAATATTCTTCCTGCCAGACTTCATGGAATAATTCTTCGGCACTGACGACACTGCACTTGCGCTCTAAAAGAATTCTTAGTATGGAAAACTCCGTAGGGGTCAGTGACAGCGTCTCTCCATTAAGCCGGCATTCATATGTCTTAATGTTCATCGTCAAACCGGCATATTTGAAGATTTCATCTGCTGCCGGAACCGCTGAGCCCGCATTATATTTCTTGTAACGGCGTAGCTGGGCCTTTACCCTTGCTACCAGCTCAAGGGGCAGGAACGGTTTTGTAATATAATCATCGGCACCGAGTGTAAGCCCGGTAATTTTATCCGTCTCTCCATCCTTAGCCGTAAGCATAATTACCGGATATGTGTACTCCTTACTTCGGATGGACTGACATATCGAAAGTCCGCTGATATCCGGAAGCATAATGTCCAATATAGCCAAGTCAAAGTCTGTACTTCCAATACAGACAAGCGCTTCCTCCCCTGAATAAAACTTATATACATCCATATTTTCATTTTGAAGATATACTTCGATCAGATCCGCAATTTCTTTCTCATCATCAACAACAAGTATTTTTTCAAGCAAAGCATGACACTCCTTTCAGATTAAATCATATACATTATACCTGATCCGTGACACTAATGTGTTTATATATAATGGATAAATGATTAATTATTTCCTAAGATACGCAAAATTACCATTTTTATTTATGTTGGAGAAATGTGATATTAAAGCCCGAACTGTTTGGCTGGAGCCTTAGTTTATAAAAAGAAAAAGGCGGCCTGAAAATAAATTCAAAACCGCCAGTGGAATTCGCATGCTTGTTGTAAAACTCCAAATTATATTTTATTGGTTCCAAAAGTCCTCCACACAATCTAAGATTTCACTCGCAGGTAATATAGTCGCTTCTGCAATGCTTTTCCCTGTTTTGTTCAAATAATGCTTAACCAAATGATAGCCGCAAGCATAGCCTGCGCAGTAAGGTAAACCAACAGGAGCGTAATTTTGCAAAGCAGCCATTTCATCGCCATACAAATAGGCATTGAGGTTTTCAAGCCCTTGAACATTTAAACCATCGTGAATGATTGGCTTAATATACTCATTTAAGGTTACCATATCGGTTTTAGTAACCCAAGGCCCCGCTTTATCCTCACCATACATTTGAGTTGCAAAGTTTTCAGCTAATCCTTCACTGACCATCAATTCACCGAGTGTAATGTCATTTTTCCACTTGATAAATTGAAACCGCACATTATGGTTTGTTTCATGTGCTAAAGCAACATGAAGATGATTTAATGTGTATTCATTTGGAGTTAGCCAAACAAAAATATATCCCGGAATACCTCCATCTCCGCAATAGCCATCATTTAACATAGTGTATGGGCTTTCTGGATTTGCAAGCAAAATGGTAAACATATACTCTTGAACAAGTAATTTTACTCCATGCTCAATAAAGCAGTTTAATGAGTTTTGAATTGACAATTCACATCTTTTCCAAAGCGCATTGTCTGAAATCAGTTCAATATTATGCTTTTGCTTTTCATCAACAGCGGTTGGCGCCATATGTCCAAGCATTCCGCTTGCCATAATGACATCATAGCCATTACGTGCTGCAGCTTTCATTGGCACACTGTAACAAGCCCACTTTTTTTCAAAAGGCTTCATCAGTTCATAACGGTAGATATCATTTTTCCTGTCAAAAGGTGCGTTCATAATTTTTGAATAAACACCATCTGAACGGACAGAAACAATTCTCATATATTTAATTCCTTTCATTTTTCTTCATCATACACTATGACGCAGCGTAAAAGTCAAGAAGAAACAATGCAGCAAATTGAATATAGCATTTACTCATCATTCGTGTATCCGGCTCTTTGATGATGTGTTGTTCCGCCCGATAAATTCCAATTTATTTTTACTTAATAATAGATTTTAGTTGATTAAAAATGTTATCAGTGTTTTTGATTCCTAACATGGGAATATTCAAGTTGAGCGCATTGATTCTATTACTAAGTTCGCTCATAAATACCCCTTTCCCGCTTATCTCTTTATTAAAATCTGATGTAGTTTCCACACCACAGTTTGGCGAACGATTTGCACCAATGATTCCGGTTATCTCAAAGCCATAGGCATTGTATTCTGTTATCTGTTTCATTACATAATCAACTTGGGCCATTAATAATTTGTGAGCTTCATCTTTTTGCATTTCCTTACGAATGCGGGTATTTTCAATGACAACAGGATCATCTGCGCCATTGTTATTACCTCTATTAAGTCCCAAACAGCAAAGTTCAGGACATGGCATTTGAACAATGCCAATATCAGCATCAAGAAGAATTTTTATGACCTCCTTAAAAGCTGCCGGAAAAACGGCTGTCCCGTCAGATATTGAATTTTGATTTAATATACAATGTGCTATAAAAACAACTTTTTTGCTTCGACCATCAGCAAACATAAATTTTTCCTCTTTGTTTTCTGCTCTGCTATTCTGCCTACCTGCAAATTATAACAAAAACGATTACATTCCAACTGTCTTTTTAACAGTATTTACCGTTCTTATCGTTAATTTGCTGCTGATAGCTGCACTTGCTGTCTTAGACCACCAATTTGTTTTTTGATAATCTTTTCGGCTGAAAGACCAAAATATCACTTCTTTATATTCCTTTATTTTTTCTAATTCCTCTCTAGGCTCTCCAATCTCACTATATACCTCTGCGAATGTGGCCGGCGGAATAATGAAAATGAGATTGTCATAAATTTCATTATTTCCGTTCCCCCACCAGTCCGGTGCATTATGCAAGATGTTCTCAAGTTTTTCTTTTGCTATGACAAAAACAGGAATATCCAAGCCAAACCGTTTTTTTATCATTACCTCAATCTGATTTGTAAACGTTTCATCCTCATCTTCGTCACCTGAAAAAATCACATTTCCGCTGTTCAAATATGTCTTAACATCTCCAAAATCAAGTTTTTCAAAACCTTCTTTTAACTCTGCCATGGACACTTTATTTTTGCCGCTTATATTGATACCACGCAAAAATGCAATATATTGTTTCATTTGCTCCGACACCTCCCACGTATAATATATCCCTATGAAAACCTTACAGGAAAATGGACATTTTAATGATTCAAAAGTTTCGTTAAGTCCTCCACGGAAGCGTCCATTTTCACAGCGATTTCTTCCATATTCATACCGGAAGCAAGAAAACGTTTTATCACCATTTTCATATCCTCGCCAACTTCTATGATATGTCCGTCTAAATCATAAAACCGAATCACCCGCTGGCCCCAGCTATGCTCGAGCACTTCTCCCAGATATTCTATGTCAGGATATTCTTTCAACTTATTCAGAAAACCATCAAAATCCTGTTCTTCAAAGACGATTTCTGCATTGTTGGATTTCTTTAATACCTTTTCTTTCGGCAGGTTCACCAGCCAGTCAAAATCCTGCTGCAATGCCAGGCCGCAGGTAAAAGCGATGTTTCTTCCGTAATCCTGAAATACTTCCAATCTGAACAAATCCTCATAAAATTTTCTCGCGGCATTAATGTCGGCTACCGATATAAGCATACACGTGTACTTCATATGAATTTACCTTTCATTTTGCTATTCTCAATCCCTTTTTATTTTGGTTTGTCACTGACAAAGAATGAGAGCTTCCTATCACCGCTTTTTTTTGTGCAGTTTCAGATCAATCCCTCTATTCGATGCTGTATCTTGAAGCAGTCCTGCAACAAAAGCACTTTTTTCTTTGAGTGTCAGCATCTTTATGTCAGGTCTATTCTCAATCTCTCTAAGTACTTCTTGCAGCTCTTGTAATTCCAAAAGATTTACAGCTACACAAAAGAGTGTCTTTTTCCGTCCGTCATTGTAGCCGGACAGGAGAATATCCAGTATTCTTACCTTCTCTTGTTGTTCCTTATTATAAGCTTCCACTCCTGACAGCTTGGCCTTTTTTAAATCAGCCTTTCGTTGGCGGTGCGTTATAAAGGAATCAAAATCGTCAATATGCTCATATTTTTCACAAGGGTATTCACCGCACTGAAAGCAGTATTCTACTCCATCATGCTCAATGCTGCATCTCGCAATTTTGCATGTCTGGTTTCCTTCACCGCCCCCGCAGCCGGGGCAGTTTTTATTCAAAAACATGGGACAAAGTCCACAATTCAATCCACAGAGAGAAAATAACTGATTCTGTCGTTTAAATCCTTTCATGATGCCTCCTTAACTCTATACCCAATCCGGCTTATACACTTCACGTTCCATGATTTTTATCTCCTCTAACATTATAATAAATATTTTGAATTATTGTATTATTGAATGCTAAAGAATTTATTAATCATTTCCTAATGTGCAGGTAAATTCTTCTGGTGATTTAATCGCTATGAATGATTGTTTTTGCTGTTGTTACTCAGTTTCTCCAAACTATTTTCTGACACCGGGTATCATTCTTCCTTAGCGAACTGCACTTTTCAGTTTAGCAAGATTGTCAATTTCCCAGCCTAAACTGCTTCTCTTCATCCTGCACAATCTCCCCTGTCTTCCTTCCATACTTCATCCCCTTTTCAGCAGCCTCCACTAAGGAAGTACTGCTTCGGACATACCCCATCGTCCGGATCACATTTTTCATAAGACTCCCCTTTTCCTGAGCCCCCTTTTCCTTAAGTGTGATGCAGACAGCATTCTTCAGTTCCTGCTGACAGATTTCATCTGCCGATCTCTTATCCCCGGAATCCACACCTCTTTGCGCCAATAAAACCTCAATCCACAGGCTCTTACGAGCCTGACCATCTGATTAAACTTGTCAACGGCCCCTTGTACGTGTTTCGATCCACAGGCTCTTACGAGCCTGACCCTACGCCATCAGGGAGAAGCCGAAGAACCTGATGGTTTCGATCCACAGGCTCTTACGAGCCTGACCGATGCATGCTTCACTGGATGGGGAATTGATTGACGTTTCGATCCACAGGCTCTTACGAGCCTGACCGATGGATTTATTCAGTAATTTGAGGATTTGACAGTTTCGATCCACAGGCTCTTACGAGCCTGACCGAAAATTGGCGGAACGATTGTAAATGTTGTGGTGTTTCGATCCACAGGCTCTTACGAGCCTGACCACTGGATAAGTGGGAATAAATACCTTGCAATCGGTTTCGATCCACAGGCTCTTACGAGCCTGACCATCGGATGTCTCAAGCATTTCATTTCCTTTATAGTTTCGATCCACAGGCTCTTACGAGCCTGACCCTGCACCGACTGTCCAACTGCCGCTGTAACCGCAGTTTCGATCCACAGGCTCTTACGAGCCTGACCGTTTCCAGGGTTCAACTACTCAATTAGTGATCGGGTTTCGATCCACAGGCTCTTACGAGCCTGACCTCGTGAAATTAACCGGCTCAGACAGGCTTTCCAGTTTCGATCCACAGGCTCTTACGAGCCTGACCTCAATATGCTTGTCCCTGAAAGCTTCGTTGTATCGTTTCGATCCACAGGCTCTTACGAGCCTGACCAAATAGTATCGAATATTTTGCCGTTCGAAGCAAGTTTCGATCCACAGGCTCTTACGAGCCTGACCGTCTGGTAGAAAAAATGGTTCTGGATAACACCTGTTTCGATCCACAGGCTCTTACGAGCCTGACCTAGTTAGCCACTGTAGCTCTTGCAAGGTTCTCATGTTTCGATCCACAGGCTCTTACGAGCCTGACCTTGTAAGCGGAGACATTAAAGGACATATCAAGCTTAAGTTTCGATCCACAGGCTCTTACGAGCCTGACCAGCGTGTAGGTGGAATCTTTCAGCACAACGTTCGTTTCGATCCACAGGCTCTTACGAGCCTGACCACTCCACCAACCGAAGTTAATACTTGCAACTGACGGTTTCGATCCACAGGCTCTTACGAGCCTGACCCCGACACATTGCATAATTACTAATCCGCTGTTTAGTTTCGATCCACAGGCTCTTACGAGCCTGACCTTCTTCTCCGAGATACCGCTGTCACGTAAAACAAAGTTTCGATCCACAGGCTCTTACGAGCCTGACCCCCAGCGTGTAGGTGGAATCTTTCAGCACAACGTTCGTTTCGATCCACAGGCTCTTACGAGCCTGACCATGCTTGCCAATACATCCTCCGGTGTTTCAGGCTGTTTCGATCCACAGGCTCTTACGAGCCTGACCTCCACCAACCGAAGTTAATACTTGCAACTGACGGTTTCGATCCACAGGCTCTTACGAGCCTGACCACTCTAAGCTCTCTTATGTATTTTTTGCACAAGGTTTCGATCCACAGGCTCTTACGAGCCTGACCAGCGGAGAGCGGATATAATCCGTGGAGATGGCAGTTTCGATCCACAGGCTCTTACGAGCCTGACCTGTATCATACAAATTCCTTATACAAATTTGACAGTTTCGATCCACAGGCTCTTACGAGCCTGACCTTTAGACGAACATGTGGTACGGATATGATTAATCGTTTCGATCCACAGGCTCTTACGAGCCTGACCCAACTCTGGCGGAGGCAGTAAGAACCGCGTGATTGTTTCGATCCACAGGCTCTTACGAGCCTGACCCGCTCCCCTTCGCCAGAAGGTTCCTGTGGTCAGTTTCGATCCACAGGCTCTTACGAGCCTGACCCATTTGCCCAGATTGTCCGGATGTGCATACAAAGAAGTTTCGATCCACAGGCTCTTACGAGCCTGACCAGCAATTCAGTTAATTTCAGAATGCCGGTTAAAAGTTTCGATCCACAGGCTCTTACGAGCCTGACCCAGGAAGCGGCCAGAGACGCGGAACGCCGCTATGGTTTCGATCCACAGGCTCTTACGAGCCTGACCCTTTATCTGGGCAAAGTAGATACTTACGGCCGTCGTTTCGATCCACAGGCTCTTACGAGCCTGACCTTACACCTCTCTTGCACTTACTATACTTTGCAACAGTTTCGATCCACAGGCTCTTACGAGCCTGACCAGATTACAACCGACGATATCGATTTTAATATCCAGTTTCGATCCACAGGCTCTTACGAGCCTGACCATGCTACTGATACGGCTGACAGTACGATCTCAGTTGTTTCGATCCACAGGCTCTTACGAGCCTGACCGTGTACCGAGTAACAGCTCAATTTATTTGAAGAGTTTCGATCCACAGGCTCTTACGAGCCTGACCGAAACTGGGATACGGTGGAACAAAGTCAGAAATGGTTTCGATCCACAGGCTCTTACGAGCCTGACCGTATTTATCGAATCAAGGAAATGTACGGATGTACCGTTTCGATCCACAGGCTCTTACGAGCCTGACCGCGGGTTGCATTCAGATGGCAAGAGGAATTAAATGTGTTTCGATCCACAGGCTCTTACGAGCCTGACCAAGTGCATGGGATTTGGTCACGCTAATAATGACGTTTCGATCCACAGGCTCTTACGAGCCTGACCCGAAAGAATTCTGTTTCATCTCGCCATTTAACTGTTTCGATCCACAGGCTCTTACGAGCCTGACCATTAAAAGTAAAGGAAATGGTAGAAAGATTTGGAGTTTCGATCCACAGGCTCTTACGAGCCTGACCGAGAAACACCGGTTGCCTTACTTACTTTGTACGGTTTCGATCCACAGGCTCTTACGAGCCTGACCTCCATTGGTCGGCGTTTCGGATCGTGTTTCCATGGGTTTCGATCCACAGGCTCTTACGAGCCTGACCTTATGATGGCGTTGTCTTGGTGGCGGATGCAACTGTTTCGATCCACAGGCTCTTACGAGCCTGACCGTAACCGGAGAATTTGACGAAACAAACACATTCGTTTCGATCCACAGGCTCTTACGAGCCTGACCCGTATTTGCTGGCCGAATTAGAGACACTTTTTCAGTTTCGATCCACAGGCTCTTACGAGCCTGACCGATTCTTCAGGATTCCGTCAAAGGCTCCATGCATGTTTCGATCCACAGGCTCTTACGAGCCTGACCACTGGAATTTGTGGTAGGATGAAAGAATTGGAGGGTTTCGATCCACAGGCTCTTACGAGCCTGACCCGGCTACAACCAACGCTTTTTTTAATGTGCCTATGTTTCGATCCACAGGCTCTTACGAGCCTGACCACTATCCACAGGAGATTGCAAGTACGGATGTCACGTTTCGATCCACAGGCTCTTACGAGCCTGACCGATAGTTGTCTGATAGCCAATCGCGGCCGTATCGGTTTCGATCCACAGGCTCTTACGAGCCTGACCCACTTCGGCCCGGGATGCACCGCCGAACTGGACGGTTTCGATCCACAGGCTCTTACGAGCCTGACCCATTGTCTTCTGATAATTTTGGGTTGATGATTGGGTTTCGATCCACAGGCTCTTACGAGCCTGACCCTTCGGTCTGGACATTCAGATGCCACAGTTCCAGGTTTCGATCCACAGGCTCTTACGAGCCTGACCTTCCCAGCCCGGCCGCCCGAAGCATGAATAAGGGTTTCGATCCACAGGCTCTTACGAGCCTGACCTACGAAGGAATACCGCCTGATGCACCGGGGGCATGTTTCGATCCACAGGCTCTTACGAGCCTGACCGGTCATTTGCCGGTTATCGAACATGTCAGAGATGTTTCGATCCACAGGCTCTTACGAGCCTGACCAACAACGTCCCCTTCGCAGATTCTCGGCTCCATAGTTTCGATCCACAGGCTCTTACGAGCCTGACCAAAAGAAAGTTTTACGGAATGGAAGGAATGGATCGTTTCGATCCACAGGCTCTTACGAGCCTGACCGCGTTGCCGTATGAAGTGAAGGTAAAGCGTGCAGTTTCGATCCACAGGCTCTTACGAGCCTGACCTCCTTTCGTATGTTTGGATATGAATAGGTTCCCGAGTTTCGATCCACAGGCTCTTACGAGCCTGACCTTTATAGATGATGCAACAGCCGATAACAAAAGTGTTTCGATCCACAGGCTCTTACGAGCCTGACCACGAAATTAGTTACATGGAAACGCTGGGTAAGATGTTTCGATCCACAGGCTCTTACGAGCCTGACCAACTGAAATTACAGCTAGCACTGACACTTTGACGGTTTCGATCCACAGGCTCTTACGAGCCTGACCTAGGTAGGGTCATTTGCAAACAGAACTCTAAGTCGTTTCGATCCACAGGCTCTTACGAGCCTGACCGAAGCCGCACCTGCTACAAAAGTTCCACTATTCTGTTTCGATCCACAGGCTCTTACGAGCCTGACCCAAGAGCCTCATTCACTCAAAGTAATAACACAATGTTTCGATCCACAGGCTCTTACGAGCCTGACCACTTCTTACTTCGATTGGAGATATTGTTCTTGCCGGTTTCGATCCACAGGCTCTTACGAGCCTGACCATTGAACGATTCTGCTTAATGATTTACACATAAAGGTTTCGATCCACAGGCTCTTACGAGCCTGACCAATATTTATGTAACTGGTGGAAGATTATCCGTTGGTTTCGATCCACAGGCTCTTACGAGCCTGACCACTATTCCCATCTGGAAACTGTGGCGCAATATTGTTTCGATCCACAGGCTCTTACGAGCCTGACCAAGGCTGTATTGATTATGCTTCTTCTATAGGAGGTTTCGATCCACAGGCTCTTACGAGCCTGACCAAAATCTCATATAGATCATCAAACGTAACGACGGTTTCGATCCACAGGCTCTTACGAGCCTGACCAAGTGTGTTAATCAAAGCAGATTACCTAAAAACCGTTTCGATCCACAGGCTCTTACGAGCCTGACCTAGAAAATTGGGAAGCTAAGTCCTCGAATTTTCGGTTTCGATCCACAGGCTCTTACGAGCCTGACCAAGTGCATGGGGTTTAGTCGTGCCAACGATGATGTTTCGATCCACAGGCTCTTACGAGCCTGACCGTCTTTCTACTAACTTAGGTGTGGCTTATATAGTGTTTCGATCCACAGGCTCTTACGAGCCTGACCATTGCAATCCTAACTCTTACATTTTTGGGTCATTGTTTCGATCCACAGGCTCTTACGAGCCTGACCCTGATGTGTTACCTATAGGGCATGCTAACTCTGCAGTTTCGATCCACAGGCTCTTACGAGCCTGACCTATTGCAATCCTAACTCTTACATTTTTGGGTCATTGTTTCGATCCACAGGCTCTTACGAGCCTGACCGATAATAGCACAAGAATGTACGAAGCACCTAACCGAGTTTCGATCCACAGGCTCTTACGAGCCTGACCGATGAAATTTCTACGGAGTTATTTTTTGATGGAGTTTCGATCCACAGGCTCTTACGAGCCTGACCGATTCAGGGTGGATGGATTAAGGCCCACGCAATCCGTTTCGATCCACAGGCTCTTACGAGCCTGACCCTTCGTTCCAAAACTTTCTCCTATTCGCTTAACCGTTTCGATCCACAGGCTCTTACGAGCCTGACCAGGAAATTGCAACTGTAATTAAGGGTGTATCAAATGTTTCGATCCACAGGCTCTTACGAGCCTGACCGAAACATCCGATGTGGTAGACCCTGATACAGGAGTTTCGATCCACAGGCTCTTACGAGCCTGACCGAGTTGCTGGCCTGCTACGGGTGCCGGTATAAAGTTTCGATCCACAGGCTCTTACGAGCCTGACCCTGCTCTTTCCACCTCTCCGCAGACTTCTCCGTGTTTCGATCCACAGGCTCTTACGAGCCTGACCTAGTGCTGGGATTAAACTGGAGGACTGGGAAGGGGTTTCGATCCACAGGCTCTTACGAGCCTGACCTCAAACAGGCTTAGAGAAGATACAAAATTTTTAAGTTTCGATCCACAGGCTCTTACGAGCCTGACCTTTATCTCCCGGGGGGATACGATGGCCCAGGTAAGTTTCGATCCACAGGCTCTTACGAGCCTGACCCGGGAAATTTATCTGTGTAAAGGGTCTCAGCTTGGTTTCGATCCACAGGCTCTTACGAGCCTGACCTTCTTCCGAGGAGCCTTATACCCGTTGGTATGGTGTTTCGATCCACAGGCTCTTACGAGCCTGACCATACTCCCCGTCAATCCCGGAGAAGACCATCCAAGTTTCGATCCACAGGCTCTTACGAGCCTGACCTTGCAATCAACCCATTATATTCTTCCTGGGTTGGTTTCGATCCACAGGCTCTTACGAGCCTGACCCCGCCACTTCTGCCCATGTAACGAAAATACTGTAGTTTCGATCCACAGGCTCTTACGAGCCTGACCGAAGAAGAATGATGCGCTGGTTTTTAATTAAAGGTTTCGATCCACAGGCTCTTACGAGCCTGACCAACAGGTACAGAACAGAGAAACACAAACAATACAGTTTCGATCCACAGGCTCTTACGAGCCTGACCGATTTACAGTTAGCTTTCGATTATCTTGATAATGTTTCGATCCACAGGCTCTTACGAGCCTGACCTCCTCCCCCATGTCCTCAAGGTCAAAATCCGGCCAGTTTCGATCCACAGGCTCTTACGAGCCTGACCTCTTTGTCTGTGTCATGAAGTTCTTTTACAGCTTTGTTTCGATCCACAGGCTCTTACGAGCCTGACCTTAATACACCTTTTAGTGTTGATAACATGATAAGTTTCGATCCACAGGCTCTTACGAGCCTGACCAGGTTCACAATACCGGGCTTTACAGGCAGTTCCAGTTTCGATCCACAGGCTCTTACGAGCCTGACCGGTGTTACTATAGATGGTTTAGATGAATACATCGTTTCGATCCACAGGCTCTTACGAGCCTGACCTAGTAGCTGACCATTGGTTCATTACCGTGTATCCGTTTCGATCCACAGGCTCTTACGAGCCTGACCCGGGGCTATTGGAGATGGTTCAACAGACGATTACCAGTTTCGATCCACAGGCTCTTACGAGCCTGACCAAACTGTAGTTGCACACCATGAAGCTTTGACGTAAGTTTCGATCCACAGGCTCTTACGAGCCTGACCATACTTGCCAGTATATCCTCCGGCGTTTCTGGCTGTTTCGATCCACAGGCTCTTACGAGCCTGACCTGGTGCTGTCGTCGCCATTGTGGCAATCTGCTGTTTCGATCCACAGGCTCTTACGAGCCTGACCAAAAATATTACAATTGAAAACTGTATGTTTGACGGTTTCGATCCACAGGCTCTTACGAGCCTGACCGTGCATTAATAAGGGGAAACATAATAGATGGTGGTTTCGATCCACAGGCTCTTACGAGCCTGACCTGCTTAACGCAGTTAAATGCTTTCCTTAATGCGTTTCGATCCACAGGCTCTTACGAGCCTGACCCCAGAGACATAGACTCGATATTGAATCTTGCAGGTTTCGATCCACAGGCTCTTACGAGCCTGACCTAATTAGCCGGCTGATATACATTTTCCTTCGTAAGTTTCGATCCACAGGCTCTTACGAGCCTGACCGCGTGTAGCTGTAGAACTTCCATGGAAGATTCATGTTTCGATCCACAGGCTCTTACGAGCCTGACCTGGGGACAATACGTTTAACCTGTTTGGAAAGACGTTTCGATCCACAGGCTCTTACGAGCCTGACCTGCTTTAAACTTAATGATTTATGCGAAAGTATTGTTTCGATCCACAGGCTCTTACGAGCCTGACCTCAATAATTGGGCTGTTTCCATCTGGAAACTGCGGTTTCGATCCACAGGCTCTTACGAGCCTGACCGCTTCGTTGTATCTAGAGGAAAAGAACCAAACGGTTTCGATCCACAGGCTCTTACGAGCCTGACCCTACCGCCGTTGCTTCCGTTGGGGACGTGGTGCAGTTTCGATCCACAGGCTCTTACGAGCCTGACCGCTGGTGCTGTCGTCGCCATTGTGGCAATCTGCTGTTTCGATCCACAGGCTCTTACGAGCCTGACCCATGCTTAAGAATCTGGCGAACTCATCAGGTCCGGTTTCGATCCACAGGCTCTTACGAGCCTGACCTCGCAGTTGCATATTACATCCGGGTAGCTGCTGGTTTCGATCCACAGGCTCTTACGAGCCTGACCAACAGTCAGTTGCCGATTACTCAGCCTGAAACACCGGTTTCGATCCACAGGCTCTTACGAGCCTGACCTGGCAAGACAATTAACCGTCATACACCGTTACAGTTTCGATCCACAGGCTCTTACGAGCCTGACCGATGATATCTATAGAAATATTAATATCCATGGGTGTTTCGATCCACAGGCTCTTACGAGCCTGACCGGTTCACAATACCGGGCTTTACAGGCAGTTCCAGTTTCGATCCACAGGCTCTTACGAGCCTGACCTGCTTATATACAGAAGAACGATATTCTGCATCTGTTTCGATCCACAGGCTCTTACGAGCCTGACCACAGAAAACGGATTAGTACTTTTACTCGATTAAGGTTTCGATCCACAGGCTCTTACGAGCCTGACCGATAAATAGTATCAAGTATTTTGCCGTTTGATGCAAGTTTCGATCCACAGGCTCTTACGAGCCTGACCTCTTAAGGAAATTATAGTTGTATGTATTTGCCAGTTTCGATCCACAGGCTCTTACGAGCCTGACCTATCTTTGCGCATCCAATATTCCAGCCTTTGTCAGTTTCGATCCACAGGCTCTTACGAGCCTGACCTTGGAAACATTGGTGTAACTACCACTCAGCAAATGTTTCGATCCACAGGCTCTTACGAGCCTGACCGTGATAACTATATAGACTTATCTGCAAATACCGGTTTCGATCCACAGGCTCTTACGAGCCTGACCAATACTTGCCAGTATATCCTCCGGTGTTTCAGGCTGTTTCGATCCACAGGCTCTTACGAGCCTGACCGTGTTCTTTACTCAAGGGGCTAAAGAAGCAGAAGTTTCGATCCACAGGCTCTTACGAGCCTGACCCAGAAAACGGATTAGTACTTTTACTCGATTAAGGTTTCGATCCACAGGCTCTTACGAGCCTGACCAATACTTGCCAGTATATCCTCCGGTGTTTCAGGCTGTTTCGATCCACAGGCTCTTACGAGCCTGACCATTGCTTAACGCAGTTAAATGCTTTCCTTAATGCGTTTCGATCCACAGGCTCTTACGAGCCTGACCTCATATACCCTCGCTTTCTGCCCCAATTTAGAAGTGTTTCGATCCACAGGCTCTTACGAGCCTGACCTTACCACGGCAGTTCAGACGAATGCTATTATCAAGTTTCGATCCACAGGCTCTTACGAGCCTGACCAATATATGCTAGCGTGTCTTTGTTAAATGATATGGTTTCGATCCACAGGCTCTTACGAGCCTGACCGGCCTGGTAGAAAAAATAGTTCTTGATAACACCTGTGTTTCGATCCACAGGCTCTTACGAGCCTGACCGCTATGGATATGTGTCCAGCATGCTACCAGACCGTTTCGATCCACAGGCTCTTACGAGCCTGACCCAGAAAACGGATTAGTACTTTTACTCGATTAAGGTTTCGATCCACAGGCTCTTACGAGCCTGACCTACTTGCCAGTATATCCTCCGGTGTTTCAGGCTGTTTCGATCCACAGGCTCTTACGAGCCTGACCGTGATTTGTAATATCGCTTCGGATGCTTGTTTAAGTTTCGATCCACAGGCTCTTACGAGCCTGACCAATACTTGCCAGTATATCCTCCGGTGTTTCAGGCTGTTTCGATCCACAGGCTCTTACGAGCCTGACCGCTTCGTTGTATCTAGAGGAAAAGAACCAAACGGTTTCGATCCACAGGCTCTTACGAGCCTGACCCTGTTCCTCTTCCTCCGACAATAAAATTGAATGGGTTTCGATCCACAGGCTCTTACGAGCCTGACCTATCTTTGCGCATCCAATATTCCAGCCTTTGTCAGTTTCGATCCACAGGCTCTTACGAGCCTGACCTTCCAGATGGAAACAGCCCAATTATTGAATCGGTTGTTTCGATCCACGAAGCTGGGGAACGGTTTAAGATTCCAGAAGAAAACAGCCCAATTATTGAATCGGTTGTTTCGATCCACAGGCTCTTACGAGCCTGACCTGACAACGGATATGTAAATATAAGAGGAATCATTGTTTCGATCCACAGGCTCTTACGAGCCTGACCAGCAAAAATTCATGGTTTTAGAGTATTTTTTACATTACTTTTTATTCAAATCATCCAAATATGATATTTAATTTTATCTCTAAACCAGAATCCCCGCCAATTTACACCAAAATCCAGGTGCGAACCTCCCACAGAATTCATGTTCACTTCGGGTTCGCACTGATAAGGCAAGACATCTTCCCTGCGGTTCTTTTATAAAATTAAAGGTTCATCCACCTGTATCCCGCGCCGCACGCCAAAATGCTCAACCTTACCGCTATAATGATTACCTAGAGAGTAAAAACGCAGACTGTCTTTTTCTTCGTCAATTTCTTTCATCAGAAGATGTTTTAGCTTCACATATTGCGTTGCATCCACCTGACATTCAAAAACAGAGTTCTGTACCCGTGTGCCATAATTTACGCATTGCTTGGCTACGCGCCTTAAACGGCGGGCCCCTGCGGCTTCTGTAATGTTAATATCATAGGTTATAAGAACGAGCAAATCCATCACCTCATTTCCATAAGAACGGGGGATAGGCGTCCAAATCTCCCCGCAGATGCCTAGACAAGAGCATGGCCTGTGAAAAAGCAACCATACCCCATTGAATCTTTTCTTTCAGGTAAGGATGCATGATCGTCTCCTGCTTGCGTTTTTGCCAGGCCGACAGGAAGGTTTTTCTCGCATCATCTGTCATAAAAACAGCACCATTCTCTTTCCTTTGAAAATCTTTTTCCGTAAAAATGCCGAGATTGATCTGCGTAATTACAAATCGATCTGCCAACGGCGCCCGCAATTCTTCAAGCAAATCAAGTGCTAAGGACGCACGCCCCGGACGCACTGTATGGAGAAATCCTACCGCCGGATCTAACCCGACCGTTTCCAGAGCACCTGCAATCTCGTTTCCCAGCAAAGTGTACGAAAAGGAAAGCATCGCATTCACCGGATCCAGCGGCGGACGACGGGTTCTGCCATCAAAAATAAATACATCCTCATTCCGCAGAATCATCTGCGAAAAGACTCCGAAATATGCTTTCGCCGCAATCCCTTCAATTCCCATCAGTTCACTCCGGTTTTTGCCTTTCTCCAAATCACTCAGAGAACTGCACATCTGAGTTATGGCACTATTGATCTTCTCTTGCTCAATCCGCATGGGATGATCACGTTTCACCCTCTCAAGGCTCCACCGACCATTGTAAATTTTCCCAAGCAAGAATGATTTAGCAATTGCAAGAGACTGCATTTCATCTGCCGCTCTAAAATACTGTGTCTCCCGAAGCAGCACATTACCGCTCACTGGTCCGGAAATTCTGGAAAGGAACCGGCCATGCTGCGTCAGAAAGCAAAGGCCGATCCCCCTTTCTGCACAAGCTCCCATCAACGCGGGACTAGCGCCTCTGTAACCGAAGCAGACCACACTTTCAAGATTATGCAGAGGAACCCGGCCCAGCTCACTTTGTTCCTGCAACAGTACGATATTCTCTCCGTCCAGCGACAGATATACATCCGGCGTCGTGACATATAAAGTATTCAGTAACTTCTTCATTCCTCATCCTCCCCGTGGAACGCCCTGCGGATATATTCCGATGCCGAAACCTGTTTCATCAGTTTGGGCTGGCAAATTTCCACAAGAGAACAACTTTTGCAGGCTTTTCCCATCTTTGCCTTGGGCGTGCGGCCATCTAACATCAACTTATGCATCTCCGCCACAGACTCCTTCACACTTTGCCGCAATTCCCCTGTTAAGATAAGGCGCTGCCGGCGTTTTATCTTTCCATAGTACAACGCAGCCTCCGGAATATCCGTGACAAACATTTCTTCCAGACACATCGCCTGTGCACATAGCTGCAGCGCATCCGCTCCCTGCAAATCCGGCTGTCCCAGCTTGTATTCTACAGGATACAGCCTCCAACGGCCATTCCTTCCCTGAATCGTGACTCCTCCCTCATCCTTATATAATTCCACCATGTCACATACACCGGTAATTCTCAGCTCCTGGGAGCGGACAGGCATCCCGCGGGACAAAAGAACGGAGCCTCTCGCTTCCGTAAAACCGTCATCATGCACCCGTTCATGCATATAATGTCCCTCTAACGTGAGCGCATTTTCTTCCCATAGCTGTTCAATATGAACCAGAGCCCAGCGCCTGCGGCAAAACTGAAAATGTTTTAATCCTGAAATCATCAAAAAATCCGAATCATCATTCGCCATCCAAAACCTCCGGAACCAGGCCCTCCAAATCCTCTGTATTTACCGAAACATTGCCCTCTTCGTCACAGGAAACCCGCAGCGTCCGATGCACCTTAGCCGATGAATACTGGCCACTGGCGCAGTTATGTTTCCACCATATCAGCTTCACTACCTCCATACTGCCGGCCGGACGGGCTGAAGTCTCATCGTTACGGAATAAAGTTCTAAGCGCCTCCTTTAAAGCCTCCCCATCTTCTTCGCTGAAACCGGTCTTATCCGCAAGCTGGACATTGACCGCACCGTAGGTAACATAAACGCCAAAATCTACGCGGTGTTTCATTCCCATGGTGTCCGGCCCCTTTTTATCCGGATCCTTCCCAGTCTCAAGATTCACCGATTTCGTAATTTGGGAGCTGGTAATATTAACCGGTCCTTTGCTGAAAGCAGGCTGAATGCTGACAGGACCGCGAATACCGATTGATACGGCATCCGATTCCTCTTCCTCTTTTTTCCCTTTTTTAAATGCAAAAACCTGTCCAAATGCTCTCACATCATACCATGTTTCGCACGCCTGTCTGGCATAATCCTCCCGTGTCTTCTTCCCTGCCTTCATCTCTTTCACACACGCTGCCAACGCAGGTTCATTGTCTGCTCTATCCTTTAAAGATCGAAACGTATCCCCTTCCCTGCGGCGCTCATCAGACTGAACAAAAATATTCTGCCCTTCGTCCAGCAACCGGTTGCGAAGTTTACGCTTCAGGCAAACATCTGACACTTCTCCCAACCCATTGTATGTAGTTCTCGGGCGATTTCCATCCAGGGGATCCCCATTCGGGTTTGCGTTTTTAGCGGTAAAAACCAGTGCAAAATCAATTTTCTCCTTCAAAGCTGCCATAATCATTTCTCCTTTTCATCCTATATTTCGTTTTATCTATTTCGTTCTTCATAGTAATAATGCAGATAAACACTTCCCAAAGGAATATCCGTATTCCAGCCGTTTTGCTGTAGTTGCGCTTCCAACTGTTCCAGGGTGGCCAAGTCTTCTCCCGAAAGGTTTTCCGCATATCTTAGATATGGCTTTAACTTGACTTTTAGATTTTCCCACGCAGCTGCCGGCTTCCGGGCAAAGACTGGCATAAATCTCAACTCATTCGTAGAACGTCTGTCTATATCCTCCGCCTCACGGATAAAACGCCTTCTCTCTATCCGGTCCGCGATTCCAAGCTGCCGTCCATACAGGGCGCTCCTTCTGTCTCCTGCCTCTTCCCACTCTTGAGGTTCCCTTGAAAACTGTGTCTTTTGATAGAACGTCTGCCGCATACAATAGTATCCATGCAGATAGCCGGCGTCTAACGGCACTGCCGTTTCCCGATCTGCTTGTGAAAACTGCATCTCCACAAATCCAATCAACCGCTGATAATAATCCGCCTTCTTGCCCAATTTTTCCAAATATGGCTGCAACTTGTCGTGAAGTCTTCCCCAGCTCTCATAGGGCCTTGCCGCAAATACCTGCATCATCTGCATCGCATTGGTCATTCCCGTCCGTTCTCCCTCACTGGCTTCCTGCTCCGCGACATCCGCTATCGCCAGCAGACATCCGTACAGTTCGGAACGCCGCCTTGGAAGCTTATATGGAACGCCTCCCCCATCTTCCTTTTTTTCAGTAGGTTCCCATTTTTGAAAAAGCATCTGTCTCTGACTGGATAAGCCCTGCAAAAACTCCAGCGAGAGCTCCCCTCTCTCATATCTGTCTTCTTCCGTAAACTGTTCCTCAATTTTCGCAAAAAGTATCTGGTACCGTTTGCTGTCAGGGCCAAGGCTTTTAAAACAGGGAACTATTTTTTCATGGATCTTAGGCCACGTCTCAAACGGCCGTTTCACAAACTGACACATCAGCCGTATCGCATTTGTCGGGTAATCCCGCCCCTTATCCGTCGATTTCTCCTCCATAAAGTCCGCCACTGCAAAAAGTCGGCCATACAGATAGTCTCTTCTTTTCGACTCGGCCTGCAGTTCTGGGGGGAACACCTCGCAAATCTCCCCACGACTGCGTTTTTGAAAACAAGATATCATCGCACAAGCAGTGTCAACACTGGTTTCCCATGCAGTTCTGGACCACTGCCGGTCCTTCCCGCTGACAAACGCAAGAGGCGCACATACCCGGTAAAATGCACTGAGGACAACATCAATCGGAAATGGCTGCCTGTCAGCAATGCAGACAAGGATTCTGGAGTGAAGTTTCCGCATCAATTTTGTATGGGACTTCTCACATTTTTTATCCCGTTTTGCCACATTTACCGCGTCAGGCCCCATAACGGCAACGGCAATCTGCTCCGGACCCGGGGAAGCAATCTCCTTTGTCTTCTTTTTCCAGGAATAGCTCCACCAGCAACAATCCGTATACCATTCTTCCAAACGCTTTACATATTCATTTCCAGAGCACTCCTGATAATAAGTAACCGACATTCTTCCGTCCGTCGCCGCCTCCAGTCCTAGTATCACCGCAAAATCAGTCCGCTGCTTATTATAATCGTGGAGTCTGCCGCCATAACCGCGGGCTGCCGCCCTCACTTCCCTGGCATAACTTTCAAATGTATCGATAATCGGCTCGGAGTCTTCTTCCTCTTCCTCATCATCCATAAAGCCGTTTTTTTCATCAATCGGAGCCTTCATGACCGCCCCGTTCGTATTCCACACCACCCATGTCATACCGTATTTTTGCATCCCCTGACGTGCAATGAGCCAGATCAGAGCATTATGGGCGCGCACAGACGCATTAAAGCTAATCACCGCCGCGCTGCGGTCTTCCACAAAACGTCCCTTGTACTGAAATGGAAATTCAGAATCCTTCGCCGAAATCAGCTTGGCATTTCCCTGTAGCTTCGGATGATTCTCCATAGCAGGAAGCATCTTACCTTCCACATAGCAAAACGCTCTGGCGCCCGGCAGTTTATCTGCCAGAAACCGCTCCCAGGACTGTTTGACATCTGCCCTGAGCCATAGATCGTCAGCACTTTCATCCTGCATCTGGACTGAAAAACAGACCATAGCCTTAGCGTCTTCTCCTGTGCCTTCCCGCCTTTCTGCATTCTTATAATATTTCACTTTCAAATTTGGCTGTGATTCCAAATCGGTAAGCAATGTATGACCATCCAGATATGTATATACCACACGCAGGCAGTCAGGCGCATCGGGCTGTCCGAACCATGCCCTGAGCTGTTCCATATACTGGCTGAACCGCTTCGAATTTTCATCTTCAAAAATCAGATACTTGAGCTGTTCCACCAGGGGAAACGGAGTTCCATTATCACCTGTACGGCTCTCTGCCTGCGGTGTACTTGGAATTTCCAGAAATTGATTTTCATCCATCAGCTCGTCTGCAGATACGAACTGACCGTCCCGCGAGAGTACCACATGGTATTTTACTTTTTTACGCACAAACCCCAGCGGAACAAGCCGAACCGATTCTTTCGACTGATCACAGACAATACCGGCATCATACGCCTCGCATAATTTCTGCATCCAACTCATTCGTTTCCCCTCCTTCCCAGACCAACTCCCGCTGCAGTGTCTCCTCCTTCAAACCGCTGAAGTTACCGAACTTTTCTCCAAATTGCTTCGCTTTCATTGGACGGATATTCCGCTTCATCTCTTCCGGTAACTCTTCAGGAGGAAGGAACTGAACCACTCCATTTACCATTTTCGGCTTCCAGAATCTGGCAGCCAGGATATTCTGCCCAGTCTCATCCGGATAATCAAACCCATGAAACATGAGTCCAAATTCCAGTTCTCCATAATGGTCATAATAGCTTTCTCCCTCGCCAAATACACAGGACTCCACATATCCCTGGCACTCCCTCGTCCCCAGGAAAATATCTCTGCGTCCACCCTTCTCCACCATACGTTTCGCAATATTGTGGTGCTTGTTTTCATTAAAATCCTGTTCCAGCTCTTCCCGCCGGTTCTCATTAAAAATAAAATGTGCCCTGACCTGGTAGGATACATCTGCCAGATAGGTATAGACAGACAATGTATTCTTCGGCGCGACATAGCTGATTGGCCGGATATTTTTGGACTCTGTGCGGATTGGTTTCATAATCCTCATCTCATCCACAACCCATATGATCGACGGTTTCCAATAGATACTCTCCGTAATTCCTTTCAGCGCCTGATAGGTCGGAAGCATATAGCTGAACTTTTCTCCTCCCATTCTTGCAATCGGATCGCTGAACAGTGCATAGTTTGCTGACACGCAATACTCAATCTGATTTCTGATTTTCAATACGGCATCCCTCCTTTACATTATGAGCTCCTTCATTTCCTGCGGCGTAATCGTAACTCCAGCCCACGGATCATAGTATTCGTCCTTTAAAATAACTGCTCCTGTCTCACCCAGAGAAACTAAAGCGCCCTCCCCGGCCAAACGATTAAAAATATGTTCAAATAAATTTACGCTGTACTGTTGAGCCTCTTTTAAAAGTCTGATCTCCTCGCTGAGCGTATGGCGATCCCCCAATCTTTCTATCAATTCCTTTCCTTTGCCATAGGGAACGATTACGCTTTTCGTTTTCTGGTCTATAACCTGAAAAACCGTGCCTGCCGTTCGAAAACTCTGATAAAACCGCTTACTTAAATCGGGCAGCGGATTATTCTCATCCCGCAAATTCCCGGCTGTGCACCGGCACTCACGGTTGGTTGACAGCATGGTAACCAAATCCGAGTTCCACTCTTTGTATTGATACTTTTCAACTTCCTGTGTATATATCTCCTCTTTCGCAAAGTATCTTTTTATCATCTCCGGATTTCCCAGTTCATCCGGATTTTCCACATTGCTAAGTAGGCTCATGCTGATTTCCTTGCCCTTCTGTATATCCGGCAAACGGCTCAGCCTCTCCTCTGCAAGATTCCATAAGTATACGTTTCCCATATCCGCTTCACAATTGCGGTTACAGCGCCCTGCTGCCTGAATCAGGCTTGGAATACCTGCTAAGCTGCGAATTACAGTTGGAAAACTAACGTTGATTCCCGCCTCGATTAAGGCTGTGGAAACGCAGCAGACCAGCTTTTTCTTTGACAGCCAGACCTTGATCCAGCGCAGTATCTCTTTCCGGTGCATCGGACACATAAGTGTACTCAAATGCACACACAAAATCTCATCTTCCGCACAGCCTCCGGCACATTTTTCCAGTTCCTCGTCCGTAAGATCTTGTCGTATTTGTACCTGCCTGTAATTTAATGTCTCCAACTGTTCAGAAATCCCCTGGAAGATATTCCAGGCAGCATCCTTCGTATTTACAATCATCAGCACAGAAGTTTTCTTCCCGATAAATCCCGCAATATCATCGGCAGCCTCCTGATATTTACGTGGTCCCATCTCTGAAATATATGTCACCCGCTTTAATTTTTGATATAGCGCATCCACATCCGGTACAAGTTCCTTTGCCTCTAATCCAAGATTCGGCTGCGTCGCCGTACAAAGCAGCACCGTGCAGTTACAAAAACGTACAAGGAATTGAAGCGCCAGCTTAAAAAGCTCCCGGCATTTCTTCGGAAGAGCCTGGACTTCATCGAAAATCAGAACGGAGTTTGCAAATCGGTACATTCTCCTCACCTTGCCGTTTCCCTTCTGAAAAAATGTATCCAAAAACTGAACCAGACTAGTCAAAATAATGTCACTATCGAAACGTTCTGTCAGCCTGCGATAGTTCTCCTCCTCCGCTTCATTCTCCGGAATAACATTAGAATGAAACTCCAAAATCGACGGATAGTCGGAAAGCGCGTCCCGAATATCTCTTGAATTTTGGTCCAAGATTGTATTCATGGGAATGAGGTAAAAAATCCTTCGCTGCCTATACTTCTCAGCCTGGGAGAGCGCGAACCTCAGACTCGAAAACGTCTTACCTCCTCCAGTGGGAACCGACAAGGTATAGATCCCCGGTCCATATTCTCCCGCAGCTCTGCACCATGCTGATATATTGCGCCGAATTGTGGCCAATTCTCCTTCTCTGGGGAATTTTTCTACATAAGCTTCAAGTTTTATAAGAAGTTTTTCCCAATCAGGCTGAGCTTCCTGTGCCATTTCAAATGGGTCTTCATCATATTCAAAGCACGCAGAATCCCATCTGTCCGCATCGACAAGAATACTCAGCAAAAGTCTGGCAAGCATTCCCCAGTTGAAAGAATGGCTGTCCAGTCCAAATTCCTTCAACTCCTTACAAGCATCATCAAACAACTTGTCCAGTTTCTCTGCGGATGCCACTTCCGCGTAAAAATTTTCCATTGCTTCTATGTAGTAATTCTCCGGCTGTTCCCGCAGGCCGTCTAAATAGGGCGATCTTCCCGAAGCAGTCAGGCAGTCCGGCAAACCGGCATGATGCCCGTAAATACATAAAGAAATCAGCTGAGCAGTCTGTCTTCTCTCCTTCGCTGCCTCCCTCTGCCACCAATGCCGATGAACATAAAGCGCACCCAATCCAGCGTGATTATGATGCCTGCTGCCTGCTCCACGAAGATAGTTCTGGAAATCTGCAGTTCCCTTCCCAAAATCATGCAGCAGCCCCATTAATTTTGCCAGTTTACCCAGTCCCAGCTTTTCAGCCGTCAGGAAGCATAAGATTGCCACATTGGAACTGTGTTTATCCCAATCCTGCTCCTTTCCATCGGACTCTTTTCTATGCGCAAGAATCTTTAATCCCCCCTTTGCAGTTCAGGAAATTTACTGTTAACTTATATTTTTTATTATACTCTATTGGTAACAGGCTTTCAAGCGCTTTGGCTTATTTTATATACTTTTTAACTCGAGTGTATTTATTTAAAGTAAAATTTGATTTTGCTCTTTAACTATGCTATTATTTATAATGTCAAGTAGCAATATACCACTTGTGGATTGAAAAGAGTTTAAAAGCAATTTTTAAAAAAACCCTTATCTGAGAATTTGACATTCATTTTCCAGATAAGGTTTTTTTCCACATATTCCAAATTCTTTTCTGAAATCGTATTTAATACACTTTTGTTCTGTATTAGCAAATGTTAAATCATTTAGATCAGGCATACCGTATTTATTTTGCCAATTACGAAATACTTCTATTTCCATATACCTCTTTCATTATTCTTTTCCTGATCCACAAGCATATCAAAAATCGGTTCCACTGTCAGTATATCTATTATCTGTCTTACGCCCACGAAACCTGCGCTGTCAAATCATTGCACATCTATCTATTGATACTGTTCCATATCCTCCTCATAAGTTCCCGTTATCCGCCTAATTTAGTTTCCTCACCAACAGAACAATTTCTGATTTTATCCTCTAAGTTCGTTTAATAAATCCACTGTAATATTCTTTGCAACCCTTGAGGCTTTGGCGCAGTTTTCTTCAAAATCACACATTCCCCTGCAGGCATCGGTGTCAGTAATGCAACGAATTGAAATAAATGGTATCCTGTTTACATTGTATACATGGAATATACTTGCAGTTTCCATATCTACCGTAAAAGGCGCAAATTTATCATTAATCTTCTGCCGTCCTTCATCAGTTATAAATGTCTCCCCTGTCACCATACGTCCCCAGTGCACGTTTCCTGCCGGCTCTATTTTTCTGACAGCGGCTTTTGAACGTTCTACCTTTTTCAGTTATTCTGCAATTATCTATTACAGGCAAAAAAGGAGCTAACTCTTCATCACCTGCGCATACACTTCCCCCCCTGGCACTTCCCGCATTTCCATGTCCTTAAAATTAATCAGCATCTTCAAACCGCCCCCTTTCTGACTTCTTTATCATTTACTGCAGGATTCTTTTGATTCATCGCTCTCATGAAACACCATCCGGTACTCCTGTTCCCCAGTCTCTTTCTCTGTCATACTGTTTTCAATATGGAATCCTTCTGCCTGATAAAATGCCACCGCGCCTGCATTCTTTTCATAAGCATGCAGCGACAGGCGATTTTTCCTCTTTACCTCTGATATCAGTTGATGACCAGTCCCATGCCCCTGATGTCCTTCCACTACAAATAATCCGGCAATGTATTCTGCATCCATTCCGACAAAACCCCTGGATCTCCCCGTATTCCTCAAACACATACACTTCTGCATTTGGCATCACGGAGCGGACTGTCTCAAAGTTCTGTGTCCAATACTCCGCTTTTATAAACTTCCCCTTACCTCATTGCAGACAGTCTGCCTTTTTCCTAAACCGAAGGCAGTAGATACTTACACAGCCAATCAGTACTAATAAACTAAGAACCCTTTTCTTCATTTTCTCACTCCTCCTAAACATAATAAGCAACAGCATATCCTATGGCCAGAAATGGAGCCATTAGATACGCAGACCATACCTGCTTTCTGAAAAACAGCAACACGCATTTTGTGCACAGATGAAATAGAAGCTGGAGCATTAATCCTACTATCGTTCCCATCAAGGCGCCCGGCAGCCCCAGCGGTTCTATACTGAATGTTGGGGTGTGCTGAAAAGCACACTTCCAACATTCTTTTCGTTGTAATAAAATACATCTATAAGAAGCCTCCTAACGCATTATCCCGACCAAAGTTTAATGTTATGGAGATGACCCCTTATAGATGTACCCTAATTATACCAAGGCTTTCCTTAACTTGGAAGGTGTTTCTATTAAAAAAGTGGTTCAGGCAGACTCTTTCATTAAAATTTTCATCCAGTCCCAACCGGTAGA
>Ga0129317_1000678_pt1 | contig 32204 bp, 34 predicted proteins | sample Cm1ome_FD_94430 | JGI IMG/M metagenome (GOLD analysis project Ga0129317, IMG submission 94430) | Eastern black-and-white colobus group fecal microbial communities from Wisconsin, USA - Cm1105 metagenome | ecosystem: Host-associated > Mammals > Digestive system > Large intestine > Fecal | place... | reverse complement strand
GGAAATTTGGTTGCCACGTTGCTTGAACCGGAGTCTGTCTGTGGTTTCGTAAACTTCTGTGTTATTCCGGCTGAGGAAGGAAAGGGACTGTTTGTCAGTAGACTTATAAAATAAGAATTGGATTAAGGGGGGTAAAACGAAATGCGATAAATTGAATTATTCTACATAAATGGTAATAGCTTTGATATACAAATAGTTATGTGTGGATAGGAGAGGGGAGAGAGAAAAACGAAAAATTTACTCTGCTTTACTTTGGCTTTACTTTGGACTTTACTTTGAATGTTTTGAACGCCCATTGGCTTTACACTACATCGGAATTTTGATATAGGGTGGAGTAGGAGAGGGGAGAGGTATGTACATTGGCCGCAAAACGCTTTTATTTAAGCGCATTGCGGCTTTTTTGTGCTTTATTGATAGGTTATTCATTCCGCTTGCAAATAACCTGAATTTGACGTTCAAAAGAACAAAAAAATAGGAGAGAGGCAAAGAAAGTACATTTGGGGTACAATATTGCATTTTTAGGGTTTGGTTGTGCGTTTGGTTGTGCGTTTGGTTGTGCATTTTGTAAGAAAAAAAACGAAATGTTTCGAATGGTTGTACATTTGGTTGTGCATTTTTTATCGAAAATAGACGTGTTTAAATATAGAAATTACCTGTTTGCTTGTTATTTTATTGCTGTTTCGTGGTTTTCATGGGGGGAAAATACCACAAAAAAATAATATAAACCAGCACATGATATTATTTAATGCGCTGATATGTAGTGATTTTGATGAATAAATCACATAAGATGAAATTTAAACGTGCGTGTGCCGCTAATACTTAGGGCACTTTTTCCCGAAAATTATACGACATTTGCACATGTTGCACTGGGTGCAGCCGATTGTTGTATTTCCAATTGCTTTACTTGTTCTTTTAGTTTTCCTATTTCTTCTGCTTGCTCTGCAATTTTCTCTATAAAATAATGGGTGTTTTGATCTGGTGGCGTGTATTGTGTCTGAGATACTGTATTATACAGCATCTCCCCTCTTTCCGTCAACAACCACTCTGCTGATATGTTCGCATTTGCGCATATTTTTTCGAGAACATCATAAGATGGCTTGCCTTGCCTCGTACCTACAACGTTTTCAATCACAGTAGCGGATACGCCTATTGCATTGGCGAAAGCTCGTTTGTTTCCGCCGTACAATTCCTTGATAATATGATTCATTCGTTCATTTATAGTCATACCTCTCCTATTTATTTGCGCAAAAGCAAATAAAATATTCGCAATTGCTTGCTTTATTCGCAAATGCGAACTATATTTGCAGCACGATAACAATGTAAACGGCTGTAAAAGTACAAAAAGCGGTTGATATTACAATGAATAACTAATAAAAACAGAAATTATGCAAGCAGTTAAGGTACAAATCAATTTTTCAGAATGGGAAAAAGTAAGTGATTTTATTTCTGAAATAAACATAGATGAAGATATGGCAGCTTATGCTATTGATAACACAAGTATGGTGATAGCGACAGCTGGAGAATGTTCTATGGCTTATGTAAAGGCACAACTGGAAACTTGGTTTAATGATCCTATTATTGAAACCATTAAATAAGAAAAATATGAAAAAAAGGATTGTTGTTGAGTACGGGAAAATATCTCAAATCTCGAAAGACTTTAAGGTGACGAGGCAGGCCGTTTATAAGGCTTTGAACTACTTGAGTAATAGTTCTAAGGCAACATTAATCCGAAAGGTAGCCCTTGAACGTGGAGGTATTGAAATCGGTGATCGAAAGGAAACGGTATGAAAAAGATGCTTTTACTCCTCTTTGGAGATGAGTTTAAAGAGTATTTCTCTTTGACTGCGAGGCAAAAGTTTTACGTGTGGTATTTCTGCCTGAGTTTATGCTTTTTATGTATAACTGATGACAGCCCGGTTTGGGCGATTGCAGTGGTGGTCTTGAATTTTGCCAATGCCGCCCGCCTGATTAAGAAAGTACCATTAAATATAAAGGAGGATTAATCATGAAAAGAGTATTTCACGTTAAAGAAGATAACATTATCAGAAAATCGTTTGAAGATCTGCTTGATGCGGAAAGAACCTTGTACTCCGCAAGATGTCCAGAAATCGTCAACGAGATGGATGACACGCCCTCTCTATGGCTGTCTTTACAACCTCCTTATGCTCCCTCTCAATCTCGTTCACGGCGTTTTTTAGAGCTTGATGAAGAGCCTTACTTTCGCTTGGCCGGCCTTTTGGAATTGACGTATAGAAACTCAACTCCACCGGAACTCCAGACGCAGGGGTTGACCATCCGGATTCGGGATAATAAAGCGTACTTCTGTATCTCAGGTTCAATCTCCTTAGATGATTTGCAACGGCTTTGCGAACGCTGTCAGGATAGTCAATCTCCTGATCAATGTAAAAGGTAATACAAAATGATGTTTCCATGATGATAACGATTTGATTTTGCAAAGGTAAGAAAAATCCCGGACGGTCTTTTGAGGTGGTTCGACTCCACCTCCGGGGGCTAAGATTTTAAAATAATGGAGTATTTCAATAAAATATTATGCGTAACAGTTCAGGAATTAACCAGTTCTGAAAATGGAGAACCGGTGATTTCATTATGGACGCTTTATTCTTTAATTCGGAGGCGTAAAGCTCAACGAGTTAATAGAGGCGGCGGTCTTGAAAATTACGCTCTTATTGATTACTTGTCCCTACCTGAACGTTACCGGATTCGCTTTGAGCAAAAGTATGGTGATCCGGTGGAGCTAATCAAGGAGAAGTGCATGAAAGACAGGCTTAAAATAGATGATGCCGCCCGAACATTCTTTGAGGATTATCGATATGACAAGGCTGGCGAGATGGTGAGCCTTACCGAAAGGAAAAAAGAGGAATACACCATAAACGCCTCGGTACTGAACGAGTTGATATCCATCCTGAATGACCGGGAGGGTTATCGCAAGGCTTTAGGTGGCAGTACAAAGAAAGTATGGGAAACGATTATCGGAACGGCAGACCGCCTCCGTGATTCTTATGGCCACACGCTGCCTGAAAACGCCGCCCGGCTGAAAGACAAGATAAACCAATACAAGAAAGAGGGGTATTCCTGCCTGATCAGCAAGAAAATGGGAAATGATAACACCCTGAAAATAACCGAGGAAGCCGGTAACATGATTATAGCGTTAAAGCGTAGCAGCGTTCCCGTTTATACAGATGCTCAAATATTCGTTGAATTCAACCGGATTGCAGGTGAGAAAGGCTGGAAACAGCTCCGGAGCATTCAGAGCCTCCGTGGGTTCCTGAATCGTCCTGACATCGAACCGTTGTGGTACGATGCTGTTCACGGGGAGCTGAAAGCCCACCAGCGTTACAGCCGCAAGAATAAGACCGAGCTTCCCTCGATGCGTGACTCCTTGTGGTATGGTGACGGTACGAAAATCAATTTGTATTACAAGGATTACGACAAAGACGGTAAGCTGGTGGTTCGTACCACTCAGGTTTACGAGGTCATCGATGCTTATTCGGAGGTATTTTTGGGATACCACATTTCAGACAGCGAGGACTACGAAGCGCAATATAACGCCTACCGCATGGCCATTCAGGTATCAGGTCATAAGCCTTACGAGCTGGTGCATGATAATCAGGGAGGCCACAAGAAACTGCAGAACAGCCATTTCTTTGATAAGATTGTCGGCCATGTTCATAGAACCACGGCTCCATACAGCGGACAATCCAAAACGATAGAGAGTGTTTTCGGACGTTTTCAGGCCGAGGTTCTGCATAAGGATTGGAGGTTCACCGGCCAAAATATTACCGCTAAGAAAGACACGAGCCGCCCGAACTTGGAGCGTATCGAGGCGAACAAGGATAAACTTTACACTCTGACCGAACTGAAAGCGGCATACGCCGCCGCCCGGAAAGAATGGAACGAAAGCAGACATTTTGCTACCGGATCGAGCCGTATGGAAATGTACAAAAATAGCGTGAACCCTGATACCCCGGCGGTGGGTGTTCTCGACATGATCGAGATGTTTTGGGTGATGACTGATAAGCCCTCCACTTATACCGACAACGGCTTGAAAATAACCATTAAGAAACGTGAGTTCACATACGAGGTTTACGAGGCTCCGGGTGTTCCCGATCACGAATTCCTCAGAAGCAACAGGGGGCAAAAGTTCTACACCATGTATGATCCTTATGACCATACCTCGGTACGGCTCTACAAGAAAGATAAGGCAGGAGAGCTGAGATTTGTACGGACTGCAGAGCCTTATATCGTTATCCACCGTAACATTCAGGAGCAGACCGAGGGTGAAATGTCCTTTATCCGCCGGAATATCGAGGCTAACACGGAGGATCGCATCGAGCGTCAGGTGGGAGCCCGGATCATCGAGCAGGCGCACGGCGTGAGCATGGAACAACAGGGACTCAAACGTCCGAAACTGAAAGGTGTAAAGAGCGAAACGGAGCGTGAGATTGAACGCCGTGTCCGCCGGTACAGTCAGGATCCGGAGCAGCTCTCCGCCGGTAAGGTGACAAAACTGATAAGCAACATCACGTTTGACCAGCTGAATGGTGACATCCGCCTGAATGAAAAGAAAGTAGCAGGAAAATTATAATTCTAAGTAAAATGAACAGTACAATGACACAGCAAGAGAAAGACAATATCCGTGATGTTCTCCGGGTATATGCAGCGAAGTATTCCAGCCAAAAAAAGGCTGCGGCGAGTTTGAACGGCGTGTCTGCCGGTACACTGAGTGCCGTGATTAACGGCAAGTACGAGAATATCAGCGATGATATGTTCCGTAATATCATCGCTCAGATTACTCCGGCAGCCGCAGCTACCGGTTGGCAGCTGGTGGAAACGAACTCCTTTCAGGAAATATGGTATGCCCTGAGCGATGCGCAGGAGTTTAAAAAAGTCCGCTGGATCGTGGGTGGTGCGGGATGCGGCAAAACAACGACAGCCACCATGTACGCACAAAAAAATCATGAGGTGTTCGTTATACTTTGTGATGAGGATATGCGGAAAGGTGATTTTGTCCGGGAGATCGCTCGTAAACTCGGTTTCAAGACTTGCGGGATGCGTATCCGTGAAATATTGGACTTGGCCATCGAGAGCATCATACAGATGGAAAATCCTCTTTTAGTGTTCGATGAGGGTGACAAGTTGAATGATAACGTGTTCCACTACTTTATCAACCTGTATAACCGGCTGGAGGGTAAATGCGGGATTACTTTCTTATCCACCGATTACATCCAGCATCGTATCGATTGCGGTTTGAACCATAACCGGAAAGGGTATAACGAAATTTATTCCCGTATCGGGCGTAAGTTCTTTGAGCTGGAGCCAACCTCCTGCAATGATGTGTTTGCCATTTGTCAAGCCAACGGCCTGACGGACAAGAAACAGATCGCAAAGGTGATCGATTTGACGGAGAAATCGGAGTTTGATTTGCGATGCGTGAAAGATGCCATTCACCGGGAGAAAAAGGTGGCGGCAGCGAAATAGTATAAAAACCAGTTCAAATGCCGGTTGAACGGCGTTTGAACGTAATTCAAAAAGTATATGAAACAAATTGTTTTACCACTCGCAAGCCGGTTCCCTGTAGGCCATTTGAAAAAAGGCCAGCTTACCGGCTTTCCTGAGAAAGTGATTAAAGGAACCAAGATCCACACGTTCCGTGAGGATCCGGGCAAATGGTCGTACAACGTGGAGCTTGTCAACTCCCATAATGCGGAGCTATCTATCCGCCGGTGGATTGGCCGTCCTTATCACACTCCGCAGCTGGAGATGAAAAGATTGAAAAAAATCGGTATCCAGCAGGTGCAGATGACATGGAACTCCGATATCGAGCAGCCGACCGTTTTCATCGACGGGAAACAGATCCTGAACGTGGAGCGGCTGGCAGCCAATGATGGGATGACTCTCGATGATTTCGTGAGCTGGTTCTTTAAGACCTCCAACACTTTCGATGGTGTGATTATTCATTTTACAGATTTCAGATATTGATTTATGGCACGGGCATTATCGGTAACAGAGGCAGTAAGCATGAAGAAAGAAACGCTCAAGCTGACAGGCGCATGGGCGGAGGCTTTCGGAGAGCCTGAACGGATCGGCGTTTGGTTTATTTGGGGCAATAGTGGTAACGGGAAAAGTAGCTTTGTCATGCAGCTTTGTAAAGAGCTGGCAAAGTTCGGGCGGGTGGCTTATGACAGCCTCGAAGAGGGTGCGAGCCTCACCATGCAGAACACGCTCCGCCGTTTCAACATGGCCGAGGTAAACCGCCGTTTCCAGCTGCTTGACTGTGAGCCGATGTCCGAGCTTGGTGAAAGAATGGATAAGCATAAAAGCCCCGATTTTTACGTCATTGACAGTTTTCAATATACCCAAATGAGCTATAAAGAATACATCAAATTTAAGGAGGCGCACCGGAACAAGCTGCTGATTTTTATCAGCCATGCAGATGGCCGGAACCCTGATGGCCGGAGTGCAAAGAAGGTGATGTATGACGCCTCCCTAAAAATTTACGTGGAGGGGTTCCGGGCTTTCTCGAAAGGCCGTTTTTTCGGTTCCGTGGGGCATTTTACGATTTGGGACGAGGGTGCGGTAAGATATTGGGGAGATAACACTTAAAACGAATGGAAATGAGCAAAAACAACCAAATGATATTGATATCGCCTCCCATGTTTATCGGGGAGGAAAATCAGAAAGAAAGTATCTCCAGCAAAGGCCACTGGTGTAGCTATTGCCACGGTAACGGTTTCTTTTGGGGAGAGGAACAAAGGGAGCGGGTAAAAGTTGATTGCCCGGTCTGCAAAGATAGCGGCAGACTCGATGCCGTGATAACTATCGAGTGGAAACCTGCAAAATAGAATGAACGATGGAAAAAGAAGTACCTGAAAATATATTGGAGAAGATCAGAAAGCTGCTCCGGTTAAAAGAGTCCGCCATAAAGATCGGATCCGAGGGAGAAGCCCATGCAGCTGCGGAGGCCGTGAACCGGCTGCTTACATCCTATAACTTGTCATTGATGGATGTAACCCCGGAAGAACAAAAGAATATGATATCCGTGGGCGCATCGGAGAAAATAACCTATCAGGACACGTATGGGGTTTGGAAACGGGATTTGTTACGGATTATATGCGAGTATAATTTTTGCCGGATTTTATTGTATAGAGGCACGACTTACATGGTGGTGGTCGGTACACGGGAAAATGCGGAGGTTGTGATCTCGCTTTATAATTACCTTAGGTCTGTATTCCGCCGGTTATCGGTAGAACGTTACACAGAATATGTAGCTACCTACGGGGAGTATTACCGGACAAAGGAGTTTAAACGGAATTATATCAAATCTTATTTGCTGGGGTGTTGTTTCGGTTTACGGAAACAGTTTGAGAGCATTCGGAAAACAGCGGAGGAAACAGGTCTGATGCTATGCCACCGTCATTTGATTGATGATTATTTTCAATCGATAGGCACAACCACCCATAAATCCAAGAACCGGAATAATGTGAACGCCGCCGCCTATTGTTCCGGGTACGATGACGGTTCAAAAATCAATTTAAACAAGCAAATCGATGGGAAATGAACTATACCCAATAGGCTTACCGGTAGCCTCTTTAAGTACAGTCCTGATGGATTGGACTTGCTCTAATCGACCGGAGAAATTGCTGATCAGCCCGGCCAAGAAAGATGATTGGGTGGTGGTTGAACTCCGGAACCCGGAGCTGGCTGCAGCTATCATCAAGGATGTGCCGGAGGCAATGGTAAAAGTAGTACAACAACCTGTAAAAGTCGTGCAAATATGAAAGCGTTATCAGCATTAAGACAGGTATTCAGCCTGAAAAAGAACGAGGAACTCGGCAGAAAGTTCTCTCCCGAAGAATTGAAACGTATTGTCGATGCGATGAAAGAGTATGCGGCATCCAAGCTGCAGGAACAGCGAGCCATTTGTCAGCGTGAATTTGAGTTGGCCTATGACTCCGGCGAAAGTAATTTGGGGACGAACCCGGCCATTACCGAATTGTACGTCCTGCAATCCCTAAAAGAGAGTGAAACCCCTGAACTTGATTGATTATGGCAAAGACAAACAGTTATTCACGTTTTTGGACGCTGCTGGCGAAAATGCCCTGTTCTGACAGGGACGGTTTAAAGCTGCAGCTTGTATCCGGCTTTACGAATGGGCGGACGGACTCGCTGAGAGAAATGACTTTGAGTGAATATAACTCGATGATACGGGAGATGGAGAAGCAGACCGGATCCAGCCGTCCGGTCAGTTACGAGGTCCTGAAAAAGAAACGCTCCGCCGTTCTCCACCAAATGCAGCTGATGGGTATCGATACGGCGGATTGGGCGGCAGTGGATAACTTTTGCTTGGGCGTTCGTATCGCAGGAAAGAAATTCAGGGAGTTGTCCGCTGATGATTTGGATGCGGTATTGCTCCGCATCCGTTCCATCCGGCAAAAGGATATGCAGAAAGCAAGGAAAGAACTCAATTAACTTATTTATAAACCATTTAAAATGTGATATTATGGCACAGATTGAAGAAAAGCAGACCGTTGAAATGACGGCGGAGGAAAAGGCTCAATTCGAGGCTTTCCGTAAAGAAAAGGCCAAAAAAGAGGCTCAGGAAAAGGCGAAAGCCGAACGTGAAACGTACCGCCAAATGGTGGATGATGAAGTGAACAGCGCAATCCCGGTACTCCTCTCCTTGAGTGAGGATATCAAGGAAACCAAAAAGACGGTGCTGGAGAACTTTAAGAGTATCCTTGACATGAAATGCGAGGTTCTGAAAGTCGTAAAGGATGACCAGCGCAGCCATACCTTTACCAATTCGGAGGGAACCAAGCGTATCACCCTCGGTGTGTACGTGACGGACGGCTACCGTGACACGGTGGAGGACGGCATCGTGATCGTGAAAGAATACATCGAGAGCCTCGCCGACAATGCTAAAACGAAATCACTCGTGAGCATGGTTTTGAAGCTGTTGGCACGTGATGCCAAAGGCACGTTAAAAGCCAGCCGTATCGTCCAGCTCCGTAAGATTGCGGAAGAAAACAACAATGACCGTTTCATGGAGGGTGTCCGCATCATCGAGGAGGCATACCAGCCAGCGATCAGCAAACAGTTTGTGAGAGCGGAAATGAAGAACGAGGACGGTATGTGGGTGACCATTCCTCTGGGTATGACAGAAGTATAAGGAGGGACGGTCATGATATACAAAGTTCAATTCCAAATCCACCGCAGAGGTTACCGCAAGCTCCGGCTTGAGGGCTTATACGTGCCGGAAACCGGTGTTGAGATGTCGGTTCCTGAAATGAAACGTGACGTTACCGATTTCATCAAACGCCAGCTTTCCAGCCGTAACAAGGAATTTGAGAATTTTCAGGTGGAACTGACGGTTTTCAAAAAGCTCAAAACCGATTTCATGTATCACCCGAAATCAAGTGAAGAATTAACCATAATAAAGGAGGAGTCAGATGGAACAGACGAATAATGCGAAAGCCCGGTATATTCCCACCCGTGTAGCTGTATGCAAGCGTTGCGAGGGAAAAGGCGTTGTATTCGAGTACAGCGATGAGAACAGGACAAAGGTATCCGGATCCTGCCAATGTCCAACCTGCCTCGGATCCGGCAGAGTGAAAGTGACCAGCTCGGTGATAACCACTATAAAGCCGTTCGTTCCGGGTAAGGATGACAAAGAGGGTATGCTTGTAATGTAAAAGCCCTTTAATCAATAATAAAAGTCCGCTGAAATCCTAATTTTCAGCGGACTTTTTTCGTACTATGGTGCAAATAATGTACCTTTGTATTAAGTAATCAAATCAATATGCAGGAGCAGCTCGTAATACCGTTTTTTTGCCCGGAAATAGAGAAAGCCGGTAACCGCCGCAGAACACGCACGGTTGCCTCCTCCGATGCTGCCATCACCTCCCGCCGTGACCGCCTCGAAAAGCGGAACCGCATCATGACCGCCCGTTATTACTATTGGACTGAGATCAAACGCCGCCGCTTCGATGACGTGCTGAGAATCCTCTCCGATAACGAGTTCTTTGTCGAAGAGCGAACCATCAGCAACACGCTGGTGGAACAGGATGATTTTTACAATGAACTCCTGCGTTCCAAAGCATCCACCCGCAAGCTCAAAGCGATGTTTCCCGGCTTTGATTGGAACTAATCCATAAATTCGGTTTCATAAATCACGTTATACACTTTCAGACCGTCCGCCCTCTTTTCCGGCGCACCCCGGAGGCGGCGCATCGGGTTGAAAAGGTTCCCGCCGTTCCACCATTGCAAAGCCTCGTGTATCTTATCCAACGTGTCCATGCAGGAGAGAGCGTGTTCCCTGACAAGTTTAGGGGCTGCCGCATTTGTACTCCCTCCGGCTTGAAAGGCCACCCTAAGTTGTATTTGCGCATTTATCTTTTGCCGTCCACCCATGTGGGTTTCACAAGACGGGTAAGATATATCTATCAGGCAGCACGGGAAAGCCACAGCAGGCCGCTCTCCCGTGTTAAGTTGTCCCTCCTCGGCATCTATCCACCGGAGCCCGGGTACTTCTGTTTTCAGCCGGTCACAAACGGCAATAAAAATTTCTTTGTTCATAGCTATTCATTGTTAAGTGAGTCAATATATCCCTCTATCCGTGCGTGTATCTGCTCGTTCAATTCTTCGGAATCTCCCATGAATTCACGTTTCGGGATGTTAGTTTTCCGGGTGTGCGCCTTGACCGGTACATCTTTCCGTTTTGTTTTCCGGGTGTGTGCCGGTACGGGTACTATACCTTTGAATCCCTCGTTGTGTACCTGAGCGTAATCTACCTTTTCATTCCCTGCAGAGATAACCACCCGCTGGGGAGTTATCACCGCCGGTCTGATACTGTTCACCAGCGCACCGGAGTCGATCAGCAGGGAACCGGTTGTTTTCGGTACTTTTGCCGGAGTCCACGGGTTCCCGTCAAATGCTTTCTTCTTGAAAGCTGATTTATAGTATTCCGTGGCTGTTTCCGCCACGATTTCTGCCGCATCGGAGATTATCTCCTCCGGGAGCGATTGCAGATAATTATTTAATTCTTTGATATTCATATTGAAATAATTTTGTATATTTGCTTCCGTAAGCATATCGCTCCGGGGATGAATCGAATATGCCAACACCTGACGGATGACGGGGGCATCAAAAAGTCCGGGCTTTATACGGCGGAGCGGGATGTTAATCCGTATATAAAAGGAGGTTCTCAGAGCCTCCTTTTACTTTTTGATAAGCAGACCACGGCGATATCTCCATCGTGGATCTATCTTTCTGCTCCTGCGGCCTTTCACCTTGATGTTGGCGTTTTGTTCTATCTCGAACCATGTCGTGACCTGATAGAGCGTTCCGTTCTTAACCTCGCAAACCACGTTAATCACCTTATCCTCGTAAAACTTGATAAAGTTCAGGTTGTCGAACTTCTTTTGATAGTCGTTTATCCATACCTCGTCAGGGTTTTTAAGCACGTCCGGGATGCACTCCACGAGCGGAACACGAGCCTCCTCGTATTTCTTTGTGGTGTGGCGTTTGAACACCTCTTCCGTAAGTTGCACCTTTCGGCCTTTGTAGTCATCCATCACCTGATGCGAATCCCTCCACTGGTTCGGATCCCCGGCAAACACCGGTGCTTTTTCGGTCGCTGCCGCCGCTTTCTTTCCAAAGGACTCCAGCCCGTAATCATTATAATGCAGGTCACCCAGCAAGGAGGCGGCCTTATCGGGAAACTTGCGGATATAATGCTGGTTCTTGGAAAACACCTCAGCCGTTTCTCCCCGGTTTGAATCCCAGCCCTGAGCCTCGTTCATTTTCCATTCACTCGTACCGAGGTATTCATCGACAATGGCACGCATGGCGTTGATGTCTATACCCTCTACCTCGTGTTTCATGAGCGGAACCACCCGACAACGGCATTTCCAGCCATTGGGCGGGAATATCTTTTTCCACCGTGGATCATTGGCCGGTAATATCACCCCGTCCAGCTTCCGGTGTTCCTCCCTTACCTTTTCATCCCCGGCGGTGACATATTTCCAATAAGGGAACATTTTCGTTTTTCCCATGAGCCGGTGGTAATTGCTGGCGGACTCCGCCGTTAGTACCGCCGTTTCGTATTCCGTCTTTTGCCACGTTTTATTGAACGTACCACATATCTGCTCCGCTTTTTTGGAGAACTCCTGAAAATTACCGCTCTCCCTGAACGCCTTGTTCAGCTCCTGAATTTCCGCCAGCGTCTTACCGGCGGAGAAATGAAACAGGTTCATCTCCAAAGCGGTGATGAAAGCGTCATCCTGCAGGCCGTATGCGAATCTTACATCCGCATGGTTCATTGAACGTTTGAACGCACTTTGAACACCGTTCAAAAAGTCGGTAGCAATAAAGGAGAACAACTCCGCATCGAACTTCCCGGTTTCGCCGTTTGCAATCCTTGCGGCCAGCTTTTCCGACATCGGAGCGTTATCATTCAGCCTGATGGGGGCTTTTCCAATGGATGCCCCGACCTGCGGGGCTTGCACGAAAAAATCCCATAAGCGCATAAAGAAATTACGGTCTGCATTACTGATCGTGTCCTCCTCCGAATCCTCTCCTATATCGAACTGGGCGGCCTGAGAGGAGGCACGTTTTGCGACCGGCTCCCCGTCTTTAGGCACGGGAATCGAATATTTTTCATGCAGGTAGCTCTGCGGGATATCCATGATGTCGGAGAGCTGCACCACCTCGGCAACGGAGAGCTGCTCCGCCGCTTTGGGGAAAATGAACTTTCCGCCAGCAACGGGATACCCTCTCGCCTCCAGCATGGGGAGTACCTTTTGGTTGAGGACACGCTGCACGTACCGGAGGTCAGATTTATTCTTTCCCTCCTCTACCTCCTTGTGAACCTCACCCAATGAACGTGCGCCTTTCTCTCCCTGTACGGTGGTCATGGTTTGTCCGAGGATAGTGATCAGCATCTCCTCGTTGTTGGCCTGCCGGAATTCGTTGTACGAGGATCCTGAACCCGTTCCGCCCTCTTTGGTTTCCACATCCGCCTCTTTTGGGATGACCACATACGGTGCGGATCCGGCTTTATCGAAAGCCTCCTCCAGCAGTTTGCGGCTCTCCGGATCATACGTGTTGTATTTACCGATGCGCTGGGGCATCCCGAAAAGTTCGATCCATTGTGACCAATCCCCAAAGCCTCCACGTTTGTAGATGGCATAGGGAGCCGCCTTGAGTAACAAACCGAAATCCCGGTCTTTGCCGAGAATGAGCAGCTGTGAATCTCCCTCGTATGGTATGCCTATTTCGTCCGTGTCCTGCCGTAGGATTGTGCGGTTTTTCAGGTTGATATGCTTTGCCGGAATCGGTTCCACGTTGAAACCGTCATTGAAGGTCATCTCAACTCCTGAACGCCCGTATATTTTCTTTTTCAGGATTTCAGTCAGCAGATCCTCCCATGCGGTGGTGTCCATCAGGTCTGCGATCTCCTCCACTTCCTCCCCAGCCGCATTTTGGAAAGTAAGCTCCGAGTTCGTGACCGCATCGATGCGCTTTTGAACGGCATCGCTCAAAACGCCGTCAATCATGATATCATCGAGCAGGTCATACAGCTGCTTTGTTCGTCCATTGTCTGCAGAGGAGAGAGCCGCCCGCCAATTCCCCACGTCATACACTTTCCGCTGGGGAGCCTTGACCACGATCTGATGGATGACCAGCTGCTCCTTTGATTTTGCCCCGGCATTTGTCGTGGCCGTCTTTTTTTTCTTGTTCGCCATAGTCATATATTAAAAATGTTGATTACGCTTGGGATTGCTCCCGTAGATATATTCACCTGCAGTATCCGGTTTCCCGTCACCGTCCTCGTCTATAATGGGGAGGTTAGGCTTAATGTCTGATTTCTGCACTTGCCGGAGCCATGCCACGGCACGCTCGTACCTATCCTGCCGGAGCTGCAGGTCAGTACCGGCATTGCATAGGTTCACGAAATGCCACACGGCTATGTCCTTTACAAAAATGAGTAGGAGGGCGTTTCTTTGGCTCCCTGTGGCCTCGAAAATCTTTTTGCGGTCATACGCACCAAGATATCCGTATGCTTCCTGCAGGGCAGCGTCTATGGCTGCCGTGAGGATTGTTTCATCCTCCCTGCTGATAGCCTCTATATTCTCTTTATAGAGGTGCGTTTCCAATTCTTCGGGTGTGATAAATGCCATGATTAAAATCTCTTTTTATTGGTTACACGTGCGCCCACGGTGTAGGATCCAGCCGAGAGCGTGCTTATCTTTTGGTTGATGATCCACACGCCACCCTCGATGCAGTCCACGCCGTCAGCGGGTGATTTCATAGCCCGGTTGATGAGCAGGAACTGCTCCTCCAGCCTTTTCATGTGCGGATTATCCTTTTCGTCAATGTTGAGAATGAGTTGTCCTCGCCGGTTGATCGGCTCAAGGTTTCCCTCGATACGGTCAAACTTTTCCGGTTTCTTCCGGGTATCCGGTATGATCCCGATAAATCCGAGTTGTTTTCCTTTCTCGCTAAATAGCGGAACGAACACCTGTTCATAGAAAGGATCCTGCAGCTTGTTATTTTCGATATAATTATATACCTGCGTTTTTTGCCCCACGTAATCCCGGAGATAATAATACCAGTTCACGTACTCCTCGTTTACCACATGGTCAAGATAACCGGTGTAAACGTAGAATTTACCGTCATAATACCCGATAAGGAAACAGGCTTTGAAAGAGGTGGCCTTGTTCTTCGAGTTGGACGGAGCCGGATCCCCGTAGACAACGGCGAACTGCAGTTTTGAGAGCGGCGGGCATTTGCCCCATACCATTTCTTTGAACGTGTCACCCTCGGAGAGCGGATTGTTCATGTATTCCTGCTGGAACGCCTTTGTGCTGATTTTGGACTGAATGCGGTTGATGCGTTCCTCCGTGTTTTTTTCCGGCCAGCTGGATTTGCCATCCTTGTCCCGGATGTTCACGATGTCCCAATGGTCAGCCTTTTCACCGGCACGTTTCACGCAGCAGTCGAGAGCGATAAGGTTCCCGCAGAATATCACCAGCAAATCCTCGCTGATGGATCGGGTTGGAAACAGAGCCTCCTCGAACCATTCCCATTTCTTTTTCAGTATGTCCGGGTTCCTGCAGTCTGCATCCGTATCGAAGTCATCCACGAGAGCCGTGTCCGGACGTACAGCGTCCTTTCTCGTACCACGGGGTGACTCCAGCGCACCGATAGCCCGGAACGTTGCCCCGGTAGTGAGCGTGAATTCGTCCGCCGTCCAGCTCCCGAACTCCCTCAAATCACCGTAATACGCCTTTAGCATGGAATTGCTCTCAAAGGCTTTTTTATAAGGTTCCAAAAGCCGGACGGCGTTCTCGTGACTGTTTGAGATGAGTAGCACGTTCTTTTTCTTTCCGGTCAGCACGAGGTACATCATGCACATGAACACGATGGTGGATTTTGCCAGCTCACGTGACCACGATAGAACCTCGTACCATTCCATATTCGTGGTGATGCGTTTGATGGCCTTTTTATGGAATTTGGTAAAGGGGTACTTTGCGAATTCCGAGAAAAAGAACAGGATCCATTCGATGACGTTCGCCTCCAGCTTTTCCAGCTTCTTTTTTCGTTCCACCGGCGAGAGGTTGTCGGCGGCTTTGTCCCTTTTGAGTGAACGGTGGTATTCAGTCCACTCCTTGTATGCCTGAATATCATCTATTTTACCCATTTCATTTTCTCCTTTATGTACGCATCGAAATAATCACTCAGCTCCTTTGCCCTTTCGAGATCCTGCTGTCGGAGCCAATCGAGCAGCCCACGGGAAACATTGTATATATCCCTGATGGAGGCATCCTGCTCCAACGCCTCAAGGTCAGCCGTCAGTTTGCGCCGTATATCGGCCTCCGCCGCTGAGGGATACCGTTTTCCCTCCTCTTTGCCTGCGATGGAGCGGTCGAGTTCGTCCAGCTGCGTGAGCGTGGAGCTGATCCGTTCCTCCCGTGTCTGCAGGAGGTTGAGCTTTAAGCCCTCCCATTCCTTAACCCATTTGTTCACCGTGACACGGGAAACACCCACCCGGTCGGCAATTTCCTGCTGGGTGATGTTCTCTTTTAGATACATCAATTTCGCCCATTCTTTCCGTTGATTTGCTTTCAATTCTTCCGCCATAGCTATATCATTTTATAGCCCAAAGGTAAAGCCTTGCGGTGAGTGAAAATAATTGGTTTGTAGTGGTTTACGTTTAAACTGCAACGGTTGCAGTTTAAACTGAAACCGTTGCAGACCGATTTGTACAGCCCGTTTTTTACCCTGAATTTTGTCACAAAATCAAACGAGCGAAATGGGCAGATTAACCTTTGTATTACATGATGAGTCGGTGAACACCTACGGTTTTAGGATGCTCACCAGCGGAGCCAATTTGGAGGAGTTTAAAAAGAATCCCGTGATGCTTCTGAATCACGATGATTACTCCCTGCCGATTGGCCGGTGGGAAAATATCCGTATTGAGGGAGGTCAGATTTTAGCCGATGCCGTGTTCGATGAGGGAGATGCCCGTGCCGCAGAGGTAAAGCGTAAAGTTGAGAATGACTTTGTCCGTATGGCCTCTATCGGTGCGTGGCCTCCGGAGGAGAAAAGCGATGCCTATGACCTGATGCTCCCCGGACAAACACTCCCTACCGTTACGAGATGGACGGTTCGGGAGGGCAGTGTCGTTACAATCGGAGCCAATCACAATGCGCTGGTATTCTATGATAGAGAGAGCAAACAGATTATCGACCTGAATGATAAGGGTAATCTTATCCGGTTGATAGATCACAGTAATAACCCCAAAAAACAATTAAAAATGAGCGTACTTACAGGAGTATTGAAGCTGCAGGATTCTGCAAGCGAGGCGGAAATCGTAACCGCCATTCAGGGAATCATTGCCAATGCCGACCGTTTGGAAAAAGAGAACAAGACGTTGGCTGCCGCAATGGATAAAATGAACAAGGACAAAAAGGAATCTCAAAAGCAGGAGGCGATTACCCTGACTGATGCGGCCATCAAGGACGGACGTTATGATGCGAAAGGCCGTGATAACCTGCTGAACCTTTTCGATAAGGATTTCGAGGGAACAAAGGCTATGCTGGCCGCTATCCCATGCCGGGCGACGGTAACCGGTCAGATCAACACGAATAAAGGAGCCGGTGTGACGCTTGGTGATTGGAAAGAAAAGTCATGGGATGAGTTGGATAAGGCCGGAAAGCTCGTTGAGCTGAAAGATGCCGCCCCGGACTTGTATAAGTCCAAGTTTAAGGAGCGTTTCGGCATCGAACCGAATCTGTAATTATTAACCATTAAAGCAAGAATAGAAATGGCAATTCAGAAAGAAATTTGGATGGCGGCTATCGTGGAGGGTTTATTTGCCTCCAATAGCTTCCTGAGCAAGGCGTTCAACGCCGATGAGTACGTGAACAACGGCAAGATTGTTCACATCCCGAATGCCGGTGCAGCATCCGGAACCAAGAAAAACCGAACCAGCCTCCCGGCTACGGTAACCAAAAGAACGGATATCGATGTGACGTTCCCGCTGGATGAATACACCACTGATCCGGTACTTATCCCTAACGCCGACACGGTGGAACTCAGCTATGACAAACGGGAGTCCGTCCTGCGTCAGGATAAACTCAAACTGCAGGATGATGTGGCACTCGATTTCGTTTTCAACTGGAGTCCTGCCGCCGCACAGTGCATTGAAACCACCGGTACGGAGATCGATGCCTACACGGATAAGGCTACCGGCAAACGTAAAGGTATCTGCAAGGCAGACGTGTTGGGCTTGATGACCAAGTTCAATAATGATGATATCCCGCAGGAGGGGCGTTATTTGCTGCTGGATGCACAGATGTACTCCCAACTGTTGAACAGCCTGACGGAGAACGAGAACACGGCGTTCCTCGCTTCTGCTGATGCGCAGAACGGTATCCTCGGTAAGCTGTTCAGCTTTAATATCATGATGCGCAGCAGGGTTGCCCTTTATACTGCGGCCAAAGCTCCCAAAGCGTGGAGTACCGCCGGTGCAGCCACCGATCTCGCCGCCGGGCTTGCATGGCACGAGCAAAGTGTCTGCCGTGCGCTGGGTGAGGTGAAAGCGTTCGAGAACGAGGGTGACGCAACCTATTACGGTGATATTTATTCATTCCTTGTACGTGCCGGTGGCCGTATCATGCGTGAAGATAAAAAGGGTGTAATCGCTTTAGTGCAGGGAACTCCTGTAGCAGGATAGAGTTATGGCAGAATTGAAATATTTGGTAATCCACTGTACCGCCACGCCCGGGGGCCGTAAGGTAACGGGTAACGATATCAGAGCATGGCACACGAACCCGATAAGCAAGGGTGGCCGTGGTTGGAAGCAGGTAGGATATACCGATATGTTTCACCTTGATGGAACGGTGGAGCGATTGGCCCGGAACAACGAGGACGCACGGGTGGATCCGTGGGAGATTACCAATGGGGCAAAAGGGTACAATTCCATTTCCCGGCACATTGTGTACGTTGGCGGTGTGGCCGCTGACGGCAAGACTCCCAAAGACACCCGTACTCCCGGCCAGCTGAAAGCGTTGGAGGATTATGTGAAAGACTTCCACCGCCGTTTCCCACGGGTGAGAATCATCGGTCATAACGAGATTGCGGCCAAAGCGTGCCCGTCATTTGACGTTCAGGCATGGCTCAGGAAAATAGGCATTAACTGGTAACAAAGCAAAGAGATGGACGGTCTGATGGATTTTTTAATGTTCGCCCTGCCGGGTGGTTTTATCGGGAGCATCTTCACATGGTTTGTTGGCCGTAGAAAGCAGAACAATGATATGTTATCCCAGCTTCAGGCGTCCATCAATATGCTCAGTAGTGAGAACCGGAAGATATTGGATGAGAATATCCAGCTCCGTAGAGAGAATGCCGACCTGAAAGCGAATCAGGAGGAGATGATCCAAAAGCTCTCCCGTCTTACCAAAGAGGTGGAGAGATTAAGAAAAGTAATCAATAAACAAACAGGAAATGATGAGAAACCCAATCCGAGGGGCAACCCTCGTACTACTTATAGCCGTGTTCTGCCTGATGGGATGTGCCACGGCGAAATTAACCAAGAGCCAGCAGTCACACACGCTGACGGAACAGACGAAAAGCGGAACCACCACCGGAGTAGCCGGAGAGCAGTCAGACGTGACGGCTCAGAGGACGGGGGAACTACTGCAGGGACGGACGATAACCGCCCTGACACGGGAGGGGATCCCGGAGTCGGAGGCGAAAGTGGATGTTCCGATACAGAACCTCCTTAACCTGCCGGACGGTGCTGGCTACACGGCCAAAGACGGTCAGGCATCGGTAAGCGTGCAAAGGCATGGCGATAATATCACGGTTACGGGTAAATGTGACTCTATCGCCCGGCAATGCCTTTTTTATGAGCGTGAGGTGTTCCGACAGCGCAACGAGGTGGATAGCTTAAAACAGGTTATTTCCCGGATGGAACAGACGAGCAGCCGTAGTGATGAAACCTACAAGGCGGAAAGCGATGCCGCCCAAAGTATTAAGGAAAAGCCACCCGCTACATGGTATAAATGGCTTTTAGCCGGATTTGTGGGCGGTTTGCTGCTTACCTCTCCACTAAAGAAACTAAAGAATAGAATATTAACCTTTTTAAAATAGAGAACGATGTCAAAAGTATATGTGAATGACGGATACATGATGCTCCTTGATGCCATTTATTTCAATGGCAAAAAGATCGGCAATGTTTCTGATGACGGTATTGATTGGGGCGGTGATGCCGCTGAATATATCAAGCTCTTTGCCGCACAGGTTCGTAATGCCCCGGTCAAGAAAATAAAGAAAAAGGATGCCACCAATCTGTTAAAGTTTACCCTGATCGAACTTGTTCCTCAGAACTGTAAAGACGTGATGGGCGGAACGGTGAACGGTACAAAATGGGATGCTCCCTCAGAATCCGTTTCATTGGAGGGTGCATTGAAAATCCTTTGCGGAACTGGCCAGACTATCGAGGTCAAGCGTATGACGCTGGACGGTGTTGTACGTGGTAAGATTGGCGGTGATGATCCGCTGGGCATCGAGTGTGAAATGGAAATGTTGAACCCGCTGGATGGAGGTTCTCCTTTCAGCTTTGATGATACGGTTCCGTTTATTTCCGTAACGCCCACCTCTTTGTCATTCGCCAAAGGTGGAGAAAGTAAAACGGTAGATCTCGAAGCCTCCGGAGCGTTTTCCGTTGGAAAGGTTCCCACCGGCTTCAATCTTGAAGTTGTGAACGGCAGGATCACCATCACGGCGGATGCCAATACCGGTGCTGCGAGAAACGGATCAGTAGAGTTTATCCTTGCGGCTGATAATACGAAAAAGGCTACCCTCACGTTGAATCAGGCGGCTGGAAATGCGTAACCCATGAGAAAGAACGTGGAAATAGAGGCAGCGGAGGCTCTGCTTGATGTAGGGGTTTCCCTGCCTTTTTTACGGTTTAAGATACCACTGAGAAAGAAACCGGTATCGATCAGGGTGACCATGAAACGTCCCTGCTTGGGGAGTCAGATCCGAATCGCAAAGCTATACCTGCAGCTGGGCATTACTTACGAGGAGATGGAGCAGTTCAACAAGCATGAGGAGATGGCGTTCCTTGCCATTCATGGCAAACGTGTTTCCAAAATGGTAGCCTTGACTATCTGCCGTGGAGCGATCTCCGGACTATTGTTTTCCGGCATTGTTGCATGGCTGCTGAGATGGTTCGTTCCTGACAAATACCTGCAGGGTGCTAACCAGCGTTTTGTCACTTTGCTGGGTACAAAGTCTTTTATGCGTATTATCGAATCGGTTCAGATATCCAATCCAATGAAACCGAGAGAGAGCCAAAAAAGAAAGGGGAGTTAAGAACGAGATATGTCGGTTCCCATAGCCCCTTTGGTATCGTGTGGCAAATTGCTGCAGCCACCGGTTGGAGTGTGAAATACATCCTTTGGGGTGTCAATTACCAAACGCTCCGGGTGATGCTTGCCGATGCGCCACATTATGAGAAAGAGAATGATAACAACCGAACCGGAAGCAAAGGCGGTAAAGGGAAACCTAAAAGCCTTTCCGGATTTTTCCAATCACGACTGAAAGAACAATGAAACCCGTTGAGATAGAATTCATAATGAGAGATAAGCTCTCTCCCGGTATTGATAAGGCAGGTAAGTCCGCCGAAACGCTGGGAGACAAGGCCGAGCAGGTGTCTAAAAGCATCACAGACCGTATTGCCGCCCAAAAAGAGCAGATCAAGTATGTTGAATCCTGTCTCAAGGATTTAAAGAAGCAGTACGACAACCTCGCACCCGGAAAGGCGCAGCTGGAGATGCGTGCGGAGATAGATGCCTGTACCAAAGCCCTGCAGGAGGACAAGAACATACTCTCCTCCCTTGAAGCGGAGCATGACAAGGCAGCCGTTTCCACCAAATGTCTTTCGATGCAGCTCCGGGAGATGCAGGATGCGATGGCTCGCCTGCGTTTGGAGGGCAAACAGAACACCAAAGAGTATGCGGATATGGCCGATAAAGCCGCCGTATTAGCCGATACGATCGGTGACCTGCGTACCCAAACGAATATTCTCGCCAATGATGATGCAGCCTTGCAGGGAGTGATGAGCGGTGTGAATGGCTTGTCCGGTCTGTTCACGACCGCCACCGGTGTCATGGGGATTTTCGCCTCGGAAAACGAGGATCTGATAAAGATACAAACCCGTGTGCAGAGCGTCATGGCCGTCACTATGGGGCTGCAGCAAGTCATGAATACCCTGAACAAGGACTCCGCTTTCCGGCTGGTCACCGTTGTCAAGATGAAAAAGCTGCTGACGGCGGCCAATACAAAGTTGGCCGTGTCATTGGGCATCTCCAATGCGGCTGCCACCGCTTTGATGGCCACCCTTACGCTGGGGCTTTCCGCCGTTATAACGGGGCTTATCGTGCTTTGGGATAAATACAGCGATGCTCAGGAGGCAGCGGCGGAAAAGGCCAAAGAACGGGTTAAAATAGAAAGTGACGGGCGTTCCCAAATGATCAAAACCCGCTTTGAGATAGAGAATACCACGAAAAGCCTGAAAGACTTTACCGGTAGCAAGGAGCAGGAAAAGGCCAAAGTTGAGGAGTTGAACCGGAAATACGGCGAGAGCTTCGGATATTACAATACCGTTGCCGAGTGGTATGATGTGCTGATCCAAAAGAGTGATGACTATATCCAAATGCTTTTCCTGCAGGCGAAAGCCCAAAGTCTTGTTAACAAGGCCGTGGAAGCGGACGAAACGGTGAACGAGGTAAAAGCCACTCCTGAATCCGATGTCGAGGGTTCGATGGGCTGGTTCTCTAAAATGGGGCTTTATATGGCTCAAAGCGAGTCTTACGGTCAGATTGACGCTCAGGCGTTGATAGAGAAACATAATAAGGAGGCCAAGGATGCAGCCGTAAAAGCCGCCGAGGAGCAGCGGGACGCTTATTTGGAGGAAGCAAAGAAGCTGCAGGAGGAATATGCCGAGCTGGGAAAGAAATCCGGTATCGGCGGGTTCGTGGCTCCTGAGAACAACAAGGATAAAGCGAAACCGGCCAACAACCTTGCCGAGTTAGAACTGAAAGCCCGTCAAAAGATAGAGGATCAGCGTATCGCCATCCTGAAAGAGGGATATGACAAGGAGCGTGAGGAGGCATCGTTGAACTTTGAGCGGGAGAAAGAGCGTATCAACCGTGAGGAGCAACAGCGCATTGAACTTTATAACAAGCTGAAAGCCGCCGGGGAAAAAGTTACTCCTGAGCAGCTTGCCAATATCTCGGCACAGGCCGCAACCCAGCGTATACAGGCTGCACAGATATATGATGCCACCGTTGCAGAGATTGACGGTAAGGAGAAAAAGGATAACGAGGAGAAAAAGAAGAAACAGCAGGAAACCCTGCAGGAACTTCTGACTAAATATCGTGACTATGAGGCACAGCGTGCGGCTATAAAGAAACAAGGTGATGATGATATCGCTAAATTGGAGGCGGAGCGGACTGAGGCAAACTCGGCGGAAATTGACCGGGCGATAGCCGTCGCAAGAGAAAAGGTAAAACAAGGCATCCAATCAGTGAATGATGCGGAGGCCGACAGTATCTCAAGAGACAATGATTTCTTTAAAAAGCTCTTTGGGGATTATTCCTCCATGTCCTTTGATTCGCTGCAAAAACTTATTTCGCAGGCCAAACAGCTCCGGGCGTATCTTTCCGGTAACGGGGATACGAAAGGCATCATGTTTATTTCGCCTGAGCAGTTAAAGAATATAGAGAAAAGCCCGGAAAAACTTGAAAAGTTAAAGAAAGCACTTGACAAGCTGCTCGACTCGGACAAAGGTGCAGGTAACAAGTGGGAACGCATTTTCAAGACATTCGAGAAAGGTTTTGCCGAACTCAAAGGTGCGAAAGGAGCCAAAGAGGTGTCCGGCGCAATCGGCACGATCAGCGGGGTTGCGTCCGAGGCGGCCGGTGAACTTGCCAATATGTTTGACCAAATGGGTAACACCGAGGTTGCTGGTGCTTTGAACGGTATGCAACAGGTGATGGGTGCGGTTTCCAATATAGGGCAAGGATTTGCCAAAGGAGGTCTGATCGGTGGTATCGGTGCGGTCATCGGCGAGGCTGCCAATTTTATTACCTCGGCCTTTGCGGCGGAAGCCCGTCACAAAGAGGCTCTAAAGGAGATCGAAAAGGCAAAGCTTGATTTCCAGCGGCAATACAACCTCTTACTGCTGGAGCAGAACCTTTTGCTCGAAAAGGCTGAGAATATATTCGGGGAGCGTCAGGTGGCAAAGGCCGCCAATGCGATAAAGGTCTATCGTGACGCACTCTCGCAATTCAAGGACGAGCTTTCCGGAGAAGCCCCGACCATGAGCTGGATGGAACGCATAACGGGAGATTTAGCCGGCACCTACCGCAAACGGCTGGAGAACTATCAGAATGGTTTTGGTGGGTTGAACGATGCGCAGATCGTTACGGGACATAAAAAAACGGGATTGTTCGGCTGGGGAAAAGGAAAGGACGTTTATAGCGGGATCCTTGATGTTTATCCTGAACTGATAAAGGCCAACGGCGAGCTGGATACGGAGATGCTCCAGGTCATTCTTGACACCCGCAAGATGAGCGATGAAACCCGGGACTATCTTGAGAACCTGATCGACCTGAAAGATGCGATGGACGAGGCGGAACAAGCTTTGGAGGATTACCTGCAGGAAACATTCGGGAGTCTCGGTCAGGGTATGCTGGACTCCATCACCTCCGCCATCAAGGGGAGCGGTACAGCTTTGGAGAACTTTGCGGATCAGGCGGTATCCGTGTTTGAGAATCTCGGTGAGCAGGTCGCATACTCCTTGTTTTTCGCTGATAAATTCGATGACCTGCAGAAGCGGCTCAAAGAGGTTTACGGCAGTGGTAAAAGCGAGGCGCAGATTGCTAATGATGCCATGCGGCTCGTGGATGACTTTTACAATAATATCGGCAGTAACGTGGATGCCGCACAGTCATGGATGGAATCGTGGAAAAATAAAGCGGCGGCTATGGGGTTCGACCTCTGGAAAGAGGATACCACGACTCAGAGCGGTAAGGCCGGGGCGTTTCAATCCCTTTCTCAGGATCAGGGTACAAAGCTGGAGGGGTTGATGACCTCCCTGCAGATGCACGATGCCTCCATTGATGAGAACGTGGAGAATATCTCCGAGGGACTTGGTGGGGCTATCGATACCATCAACAAGATAAAAGAGAATACCGACAGTTTGCCGAAAATATATGATGAGATCGTGGAAATAAAGCGTGACGGTTTAAAAATGAAATGATATGGATGTATTGAAAGGCTTATTATTGATTAATGATGTGGATATATTCACGGATTACGGGGCTTTCCTTGTTGAGGAAAAGCCCGGTGAGAACAAGAACTACTCCTCACTTTTGAAGCCACCTGCAACCAAAACGCACACGGCAGTATCATTCAGGGAGCAGGATGGCGAAAAACTGCCTGAAACACTTGTTCCGGCTTGGGAGGCTCGTGACGTGACACTCCATTTTGCGATCATGGCAGCAGACCGGCGGCAATTCCTTATCCGTTATTCCGCTTTCCTGGCTTTTCTAAAGGCCGGGAATAAAGGGTGGCTAAATTTATACCTGCAGGAGCTTGACCGTTCATTCCGGCTGTATTACAAGGAATGCACGGACTACAGCCAGCTGACCGATTTCGGTGGCGAGGTTGCCGCAAAATTCAGCGTGAAATTCAGGGAACCGGCTCCGGTGTTATAGACTATTCAAATAAATTCAAACGGCGTTCAAATGGAACTTAAAATATACAATCAGCAAGGCGTTTTAAAAGCCACCGTGTCACCCTCGGACTCGGATCGTCATGTTAAGGAGGTGATGAATGACAATGTACTGAATTTGTCATTCACGCTTTACGAGTATGTCGGGCTGGGCGTGAACGATTACGTGGACTTTGACGGGGAGCGTTTCACGTTATTGGAGGATTATAAGCCTGAGCAGAATTCCACCGTGGAATACGTGTATAACTGCAAATTTTACGGGATCGAGAGTGAACTTAAAAAGGCGAAAGTCCTCAAGCTGGTAGATAACGAGAATGAGTTGTCTTTCTCTTATGATGCCACCGCTGCGGAACATCTCCAGCTTATATGCGACAATATCAACCGGATCAAGGGTGGTAATGCTTGGGTTATCGGGGAGGTTGTTTCCACGGGTAACGTGAACATAGAATACGATAATATATTTTGTTTTGACGCTCTTTCCGAGATAGCCAAGAACTTCGACACGGAATGGTGGATCGAGGGATCGACCATCAACCTGAGCCGGTGCGAGCATGGCACTGCCGTTTCTTTGGGATATGGGAAAGGATTGAAAAAACTCACCCGTGTGGCAAATGATACGGTTCCGTTTTTTACCCGTCTTTACCCGCTTGGCAGTACCCGTAATATCGTGCAGTCTGATTACGGTTATAAGCGTCTGCAGTTACCCGGTGGCGTGCGCTATGTAGAAAAGAATACCTACCTCGGTATCGTGGAGCAATCTGAGGAAAACTTCTTTTCCAATATTTATCCAAGACGTACCGGTAAAGTATCTACGGTTAGAAGCATGGAGGCTACTGGTGAGGACGGCAATAAATTCACGATATATTACTTTACGGACTCCTCTCTCGATTTCGATCCGAATGATTATGAGATTGAGGGGCTTGTCAAGAATGTGGTGTTTCAAAGCGGAGAGCTGAACGGGCGTGATTTTGAGTTGAATTTTAATTCCAAAACGAAAGAGTTTGAAATCGTAACGCAATTCCCTTACGAGAACCAGCAGCTGCCGGGCGGTTTGTTGATCCCGAAACCGGGTGATGAATATATCCTGTATAACATCCGGATGCCTAAAGAATATTATCCGCTGGCCGAGCAGGAATTCGCAGAGGCTGTGGCCAAATACATGGATAAAATCAGTATTGATACTTCCGTGTACAAGGCTCCCACTGATTATGTCTATTTGGAAGAAAACCGGATATCTTTGCAAATCGGTAGGCGTGTTCTTTTGGAAAATGAGATCTATTTTCCGGCAGGGGCGCACGAGAGCCGTATCACGAAAATCTCCCGGAAATTGAATAATCCCTTCGAGGCGGATATTGAATGCACGTATGCGGTTGATTACGGGCGTATCAGCCAAATAGAGAACAATATCGTGGATATACAGGCCGCTTACAAGGAGCAGCTGAACAAGGAGGTGCTGGCTGTTTTAAAGAGCTGGGACAGCATTGATCCTACTGAATACAATGTCCTTTCCGCCGTCCGGACTATCAAAGCGATAGCGAATTCGATCAGCAGGCTGGAAAAGGAAATTTCCGATAAATTCCTGCGGAAAGATATTCCTGACGAGGCGGGTGAACTTGAAACCTTTTTAAAGGGGATCAGCGTGATCGGCACGGCATTGGTTGAAAAGCTCACGGTCGATAAAAACGCATTCTTTAAAGATACCCTCTCCTCCGAGAACTTCATCTCCGGTTTTCCGGGCGGATCCGGCTGGGCTTTGTTTTGGAAAGAGGTCATTAACGCCGCCGGTGTAACGGAGAAAAAAGCGGTCATGGAGCTTGATGACATGACCATCCGTGGCGTGATGAGAGTTTACGAGTTCGTGATCTCTCAGCTCGTGGGTGAAAACGGAACCCGTATCACCTCCGACATGATGCGTGTTCATTCTATCAACCCGGCCACAAAAACGATATATCTCGACACGGAGAAAGGTGTCCTTTATAATCCTTTCCGTGCCGGTGATATCGTGATGGTGCAACAATTCTCCGTGAATGGCCACGGTGGAAAACAATACGAGTTTGAGGTGGTGGATGCCAAGGTCGGGGCATTGGCAGATGGAGAGAACCGGCTGGATAGTGTCACCTATAAAAATTTTGTCGGTGACGTGGGTAGCGTGGCCGCCCGTGACGTGCTTACCCGTGTGGACTCTTTGACGAACTCAGACAGAAAAGGTATCCTAAAGCAAACCAGCGTGGAGGAGGGCAGCCCTTACCTCGATGTCCTGTACGGGATGAAAACGGATCCTGACAATGCCGTCCGTACCCGTTTGGGACGTTTGGCTGGAATCATCACTTATTGCTGGGGACAGTTAAAAGGTTACGGGCTGTATTCGGAGAACGCTTACCTGACCGGTGATTTTCGCCTGCGTACGGGAGAGGATGTCCGGACGAAATTTGAAATCGTTGAGGGGATGTTGCAGAGTGCCATGCAGGGGGTTATCAACACGATGACCGAAAAGGACAATTACCTGACGAACGCTACCTTTCAGGATGACCTGACCGGCTGGATCCGGGAGAATGATATCAGCATCTATGACGTGAACGGGCAGCTGCTTGATTTGGGTATAAACTTTTATTCCGAAAAGAACAAGGTTTCGGACGTGGTTTCTTTTGACGGGTGTTTCATGCTCCGTGTCAAACGTAGTTATATAAAGCAGTTGAATAAAGATATAACCAAACCTGAAAAAGGGAGTATCCTTTATTTGACTATAAAATATCATTGTGATGCCGGTGGAACCCTGACTGCCGGTTTCAGCGGATCCGCTCCTTATGTTTCAAAAGCTATCGAGGCAGCCGATGGATTTCAGGTGTTGGAGGTATCGGGAGAATGGAGCGGATCCGGTGATTTCCTTTTGCAGTTTACCGGTGATATTTATATCGAGCGGCTCACTCTGACCAATCACCCTCTGGAGGATTATCAAAAGGTTGTAAGCACGAAATTCGAACAAACGGCTGAACGTATCTCTGCGGTGGCCGAGGTGGTGGATAAGATTGATAACACGATAAAGACGGCAGGCTGGATCACCACCGCAGACGGCAACAAGTTGTGGGCTACCATCTCGACCGTGGACAGCTTGGGCAACCGCCTGATCACCCATGAGAGTAGCTTTCACGTGACAGCTGAACAAATCAATGCCATCGTGAGTCGTATCGATAAGGCAGAGGATGATCTGGGGATTATTGACAGCACGATAAAGACGGCAGGCTGGATCACCACTGCAGACGGCAACAAGTTGTGGGCAACCATTGACCGGGTGGATGTATTGGGTAACCGTCTGACCACCCATGAGAGCAGTTTCCACGTGACGGCGCAGCAGATCAACGCTATCGTGAGTCGGGTGGATACGATAGACGGAACCATCAGCAAGGCCGGTTGGATCACCTCTGCTGACGGTAACAGGTTATGGGCGAGCAAGTCGTTGGAGAATGGCGGTACAATTGTATCCTTTATCAACCAATCGGCTGAGGACGTGGTAATAAATTCGGAACACATCAAGCTGGAGGGACTCGTTACCGCCAATGAATATTTCAAAGTATTAGAGGATGGTTCGATTGAAGCGAATGCGGGTACGTTTTCCGGGTATTTAAAGACGAATTTTCATTTAGTGGAATCAAGTGATGCCATATACACGACTGATTCCGCACGAGGAGAATACGGCTACAGGATCAACAAGGAATTAAGCCTGAAAGTTGACATGAAAGGAGCAACTGACGGAGCTAATATCATATTGTCGAACGATGTAAGATATATCGGATCACGGGTGATCCTGTATAACGGCTGTCATCCTCCTTACACGAGAACGGTGGGTTCTATCCGTTACAGTTCCGTGTGCATTGATGATGGCAGCCTGATTCGTGGAACCAACACGGGTTTGGCCGAAGATGATTTACTATCGTATATCGATCCTTACAAGATAGAGTGGATAAGCGGAATAATTGAACTTATAGGTACGCCAGAATATAATGGCAGAGAAATGGTTAAACTGATATCGTGGAGAGGGGAACTCGAGCAACCGCCTACAAATCCTCAAAGTGGTTGGCTATATTATAACGAGAAAGAAAACCGGAATTACTTGTATTGGTATGGCGAATGGGTAGAATTTCCTGTCTATGGTGACGAATCCGAAGATTTACGCATAACGTGGCTAGGAGTGTTATCATCGTCACCAAAAGATCCGAAAAAAAATTCGATATACATGACCACGTGGAAGTATCTTTATATATACACCGGGGAACACTGGAAAGAGATTACCTATGGTTTTGATTTCCTGAATAAATGCGGGTGGTGTGTTTTGGGATTTAACTCTCTCAGGTATAAATATTATAAATGATGATATGAAAAAAGTGAACTTTAAAAAATTTGAGGTTTATACCGGAATTTCCAGGCAAGAGAAAATTACCGGTGATGCACGCAAGGATTTTGCTGATTTGATATATCAGCATACGATCGGGATAGAAGCCCATACCCTTGCTTTTAAGATCTATAATAGTGAGGAACCGGTTGTGATCACGGGAAAAGAGGAACAGCTTATCGTGAGGGTAGCGAATGAATGGTGTACTCCCATGTTTATAGATGGTTTAATGAAACAGTTAAGAACGGAGGTCTGATATGGAAAACTTGACAGAAGCCCAAATACAGGCGATAGCCGCCCGTGTCCGGAACATACTGCGAGCTGAATCCAAAGGCGTGGATGAGCTTCCGGTTGTTTCCTCTTTGGATGGAGTATTGGCACTCCCGGCCTTGAGAATGAACGGTGGTATCCCGGAGGTGGTCGAGGCTCCCGTTAATTTGCTGCAGGACGTGGCAATCGATGCGGTTACGGATGCGACCAAAAAGGCCGCTGATGCCACTGCAAAAGCGATAACAGCTACGAACGAAGCGAAATCGGCCACGACAAATGCCACGAATGCCGCCAAGAGTGCCACTGATGCTGCCGGTGTTGCGGGAACCGTTACCGAAGCGGCCAAGAAAGCCACGGAATCGGCCAACGGAGCTGCCTCTAATGCCACGAATGCCGCCACGAAAGCGTCCTCTGCAGCGGATACGGCGAATAAAGAGGCTGCATCCGTGAATGCGGCCAAATCGGAAGCCCTTGCCGCTGCCGCCCGTGCGGGCAGTACGGCCACCACTGCGGAGGCCGAGATCGAGAAGATGAAGCAGCTGCAGGAGTCCATATCGGGAGCCGCTTCATTGGCTCCCACGAGGATGGAACTGACCTACACGAAACGCATCACCCAGCGTAATCCTTACGTTCAGCGTGTCGTGGCCAAGATGTTCCCCTCGTACTCCATGCAGAATGTTTTGTTCTTGGGTGATGACGTGGCCGTGAGCGTGGATCCCGCCGGTGTTGTAACCCCGTTGAAAATCGGAACGAGCCGGATCCACGTGATCCCGACACAGGCCACCCACTTGTACAAGACCATAAACGTGACGGTTCAGGCTCCGTCCGTCCGCCTTACCGGAGGCGGTAAAATCCGGGTTGACAGTAAAGGCAGAATACGTTTAACTTAAAAACTTGATAAATATGACAAGCGATCAGGAAACTCGTGTGTTAGCGATGCTTTCGGCTTTCGAGGCAGGAAAGAAGATTAGCGAACTTGATACCGCCTCCGGTAGCGTGAGCGATATGCGCATCGAGGTGCTGGACACGGACGGAGAGTCCAAAGTAATGAATTTATCGGAGGCCGTGACCTCCGCCGCCAATGCCGTTTGCGGGCGTTATTGGAATGAGTCGAATTCCACGTACCGTGCTGCCGGTTATTATGGCAGCCTCGATATGCTCCGCAAGCTGCCAGAGCTGTTGGGACTTGGCTGTTATCTCGTTCAGGATGACCGTACCCGGCGCAAGCTGGATCCCACGAACCATTACCGTTTCGAGGACGGTACACCGGCCAAGCTGGATGGTACGATGGGACAGTATATGTGGTGCTGGAATACCGGCTTTTATTTTGCCGAGTGGAAAGTAGGTAATTTGAAATATTATGCCGTTTCCCTTTCTCCCATTAAAGGCAGGCAGTACGTGTATATTCCTGCCGGTGGCCTTTCCGCCCTCGGTGGCGGCGTGATGGACAGGACGAACAATATCCTTTGTTCGGTAGTGAGTGATGCCGCCCAATATCGTGGGGGAAATAATGACGCAAGCCGTGACGGGACTTATCGCACGCAACTCGGTATGGTTGCGACCGGTATGCCGTACCGTAATTTTTCAACCTATGCCCGCAAGCGTGGCGAGGGCTGGGATGCCAACTGGTACGTGGCTCAGGCGGTGGTTGAGATTCTTTTCATGATCATATTCGGAACCCGCAATATGCAGGAGGCCGTGATTGCAGAAAAGGACAGCAACGGTTTGTATCAGGGTGGTCTCGGATCTGGAGCCACTAATATGCCGAATTGGGATCAGTGGGGTTATTGCCCGGTAGTTCCGACCTCTGCCGGTATCGAGCTGGGTGACGGTTGCGGTGAAACAACGTTCAACGTGCTAAAGGAGGACGGCTCGCTGCATTATGCGGCAAAGGTTCCGGTGTTCTTCGGCCTGAAACACCCTTTCGGTCATATTTGGAAGATCGTCCGGGGGCTTATCGATAACGTGGGGGAGGAGAAATCGGAGGTTTACGTTGCCCCGTCCCTCTATGCCGGTTATGATGACAATTCCATCAGCGATCTTATTAAGGTTTGCGAGGTTCCGAGAGCCTCCGGTTATATCAAGCAGAAAAGTTATTACCTGCTTTGCGCCATGCCGACTGAAATCGGAGCGACCGCCTCGACTTATTTCTGTGACTATTTTTGGGAGAGTTCAGCATCATCCAAAGGTCTTCGTGTCCGCCTCTCCGGTGCT
>Ga0129317_1000676_pt1 | contig 32223 bp, 31 predicted proteins | sample Cm1ome_FD_94430 | JGI IMG/M metagenome (GOLD analysis project Ga0129317, IMG submission 94430) | Eastern black-and-white colobus group fecal microbial communities from Wisconsin, USA - Cm1105 metagenome | ecosystem: Host-associated > Mammals > Digestive system > Large intestine > Fecal | place... | reverse complement strand
GCAGCCATAGGGAAGAATGGGACACAGATTCGCCTTCATAAAAAAGGATGACGTTATATTTCGTGTACCTTTCTAACTGAAAAACGAAGTGCATTGAACTAGAAATGACACAGTTTTCGCCCAATATCAAATGCAGAGTCATTGTGATAACTTTATAAACCATTGTACAAATGGCTAAAATACAGGCTTTTTTGTGCAAAATAAATAAGAAAGTATAGAGAGGAAAGAAAATGAAAGTATTATTATTAAATGGAAGTCCACATGCACAGGGAAGCACATACACAGCGCTTCATGAGATGGAAAAGATTTTTAATGAAAATGGAATCGAAACAGAACTGGTTCATGTAGGAAATAAAGACATTCGTGGATGTATCGCCTGTCGCTCCTGCTATAAGACCGGAAAATGTGTGTTCGACGATCTTGTGAATGAACTTGCAGGAAAGTTTGAAGAATGTGACGGACTGGTAGTCGGAAGTCCTGTTTATTATGCATCTGCAAATGCGACGCTTGTTGCACTTCTGGACAGACTGTTCTACAGCACACATTTTGATAAGACGATGAAAGTGGGAGCATCCGTTGTGTCAGCCCGCAGAGGAGGACTTTCCGCAACATTTGATGAACTCAATAAATATTTCACAATCTCCGGAATGCCGGTCGCATCCGGACAGTATTGGAACAGTATTCATGGCAACAATGCCGAAGAAGCCGGTCAGGATCTGGAAGGACTTCAGATCATGAGAACACTTGCGAGAAATATGTCTTTTCTTATGAAGAGTATTGAATTAGGAAAAGAAAAATACGGTCTTCCGGAGAAAGAACCAAGAGTGTCTACGAATTTTATCCGATAAAAAAGGAAGTGTTTCGTAGTGCAATCAAAGGATGATAGATAGAGGTATAGCGATGGACAGAGAATTTTTAAATCATATTTTGGGACAGATTTCTGTTTCTGGATGTGAAGAACAGGGACAGACATTTTTAAAAGAATATATGGAATCGTATTCAGAAGAAATATGGACAGATGAGATAGGAGATGTTATCTGTGTGCTAAATCCGGAAAGTCCGGTGAGAATTATGTTATCCGCGCACGCAGATGAGATTGGGCTTTTGGTTACCAGAATTACCGAGACGGGAAGAATTCAGGCCATAGAGCGAGGTGGAATTATTCATCAGAATTACCCGGGACAGAAGGTACAGATACAGACAAAAAATGGTATCGTCTACGGTGTGGTGGAATGCAGCAGAGAGATGTTTAAACAAGACAGCTTAAAAGCGGCCGATTTTTTGATTGATATCGGTGCAAATTCCAAGGAAGATGCAGAGAAATATGTGGAAGTGGGAGATACGGTTGTGTTGGATGCCGGGGTAAGAGAACTGGTAAATGGAAGAATTACTGCTCGTGCACTAGATGACCGAATCGGTGTGTTTGTAATTATGGAAGCATTTAAGCGTGCAAAAGAGCGCGGATGCAATGTTGGTGTGTATGCGGCCGCTACCGTTGGAGAAGAGACCATTAAAAATGGAGCATACTGGTCAAGTATGCGTATCAATCCGACCGCAGCAGTTGTGGTTGATGTTACAGATTGTACAGATTACAGTAGGTTTCCAAATCCGGCAACGCAGGGAGATGTGACACTTGGCGAAGGACCGGTACTGTGTAACAGTCCGTTGACATCGAAGCGGTTGGATAAGAAGATGGAAGAATGTGGAGCTCGGATTGGAGTGAATACACAGCGTGATGCGACAAGTTACAGAAGCTTTACAGATGCAGATGAAATTCATTTTACAAATAAAGGTGTTCCGGTTGTGTTTACATCAATACCGCTTCGCAATATGCATACACCGGGCGAAGTTGCGGACATGAAAGATGTAGAAGGCTGCATTGAACTGATCGCAGAGTTCCTGTGTACATTTGAAGCATAATTTTAAATTGGATTTTGAAAAAATGAAAAAACGAGGACAACATGCCCTCGTTTTTTCTATGCATAAATCGATATTAATTAGATGAAAGTTTTCTGTAACATTTTGTTTTTCGATTTGTTATATTAATAAGAAAGTGTGAAGGAGGTGCGAGATGGACAGGTGGTTGTTAAGGGTACTATATTATAATTATTATCAGAAAGAGAAGAAACTCAGTCCTCTTAATGATAAGGTAGAAATATCCAGAGAAAGCAGAGAACCGGATAAGGAAGTTCTTCAGAATGAAAGAAATCAAATATTGATGCAGGCGCTTGACGTGTTAGAGAAAAGGGAAAAGGAGATTTTATTGCTGCAATATTTTGAAGAGAATGTCATCGAATCAGTTTGATTGGTATGGGCGGGAATACCCGGAACGCTCGCTTGTGGAAAATGATATGTATGAACAGGAATATCCGGGAAAATACGGAATGGAACAAGGGGAACAATTGACACATGGACCGGCAAGACGGGAGCAGATGGGGGAAGAGATTTCCAAGTTAGATGAAAACAAGCAATATCTGGCATATGTTTCTTTAAATAACATCATGCCTTATGAAGACTTTATGACATTCGTTGAACAAATGGAATATGAGAGCGGTATCTGGTGTGCTGTGAAATGTGATGATGAGATGTGGCGCCCGGAGAATATGGGCTTCTATTGCACCCTGATGAATCAGTCAACGTTGTGTAGTTGGGATGAAATGGCATATCCAAATCTTTTTACCTGGCATGGAATTGCGCCGGATTATAACGCGGCAAGAGAAGCAATCAAGTCAGAAATATTTGCAAAAGAACATTTTGTGAGCATGCTGAACTATATGGCAGATCAGGAAACATTCTGCGAAATGATGATGCTCGACAAGAATTTTGGAGAGATGGCAGAATATGTAGAAGAAAATGGAATAGAAGTCTACGGCTTTGTCATGGTGGGACAGAAAGAAGATTTCGTGGCGCTGAGTGGACGAGAAGAAGTCTATGTGATGGACATCGAGAATCTGTATTAAGAGAAAAATTGCTTAAAAGAGACAAATTTTTTAACAGAGCATATTGATTTTACGGTCAGTTTACGATAAACTTAGTAAATAGTATTTTGAGTGGAGGTTATAGCTATGAAACATATTAAAACACTTGAAACTCGTAATCTTTGCGATAGTGCAAAAAATGGTGGATGCGGCGAATGCCAGACATCTTGCCAGTCAGCTTGCAAGACAAGCTGCGGTATTGCGAACCAGCAGTGTGAAAAAGCAGCAGAGGAAAAATAATTTCTATCTGAAAGCTTGATAACAAGAGAATCCAGTGGGGATGTGTGCAGTGGCATTACATCCCCATTGTAATGTGTAATTGATTGAAAGGAATTGAAATAGATTATGATACATCAGTATAAACTTGGCGGATATAATATCGTTCTTGACATTTGTTCCGGATCGGTTCATGTGGTGGATGAAGTTGCCTATGATATGATCGAAATGTTTGAAGTTTACAGCCGGGAAGAGATCATTGCAAAAATTATGGAAAAATATGCCGGAAAGGAAGATGTGACAGAACCGGAGGTGGAAGACTGTTACGACCAGATCGTAGAATTGAAGGAATCCGGAAAATTATTTGCACCGGATACCTTTGAGGCAATGGCCGGAACATTAAAACAAAAAACATCAAATGTCGTAAAAGCACTCTGCCTTCATGTGGCGCATACTTGTAACCTGAACTGTGCATATTGCTTTGCGAGCCAGGGAAAATACCACGGAGAACGGGCGATTATGAGTCTGGATGTGGCAAAACGTGCATTGGACTTTTTGATTGAAAATTCCGGAACACGCCGTAATCTGGAAGTAGACTTCTTTGGCGGAGAGCCACTTATGAATTTTGACATGCTGAAAGAATTAGTTGCGTATGCAAGATCGATTGAAAAAGAACATAATAAGAACTTCCGGTTTACCCTGACGACAAACGGAATGTTGATCGACGATGACGTGATTGAATTTGCAAATAAAGAGATGAGTAATGTTGTGCTCAGCTTAGATGGACGTAAAGAGGTACATGACCGTTACCGTGTGGACTATGCGGGAAATGGAAGCTGGGAAAAGATCGTTCCGAAGTTCCAGAAACTGGTAGAGGCGCGTGGACATAAGGATTATTATATGCGCGGAACATTCACGCATGCGAATCCGGACTTCTTAGAAGATATTAAACAGATGCTGGATCTGGGATTTACAGAACTCAGCATGGAGCCGGTTGTCTGTGCAGAAGGCGATCCTTCTGAACTTACACCGGAAGACTTGAAAATTGTAATGGAACAGTATGAAAAACTGGCAGAATTGATGATCGAAAGGGACAAAGAAGGAAAACCGTTCACTTTCTATCACTACATGATCGACCTTCAGGGCGGACCATGCATTTATAAACGAATTTCAGGCTGTGGCTCCGGAACAGAATATATGGCTGTGACTCCGTGGGGAGATCTCTACCCATGCCATCAGTTTGTTGGTGATGAGAAGTTCTGTCTCGGAAATATCTGGGACGGTGTGAAGAACACAGAAATTCAGAAAGAATTTGCGAGCTGCAACGTATATGCGCGTGAAGAATGCCGCGACTGTTGGGCAAGACTCTACTGTTCCGGCGGGTGTGCTGCAAATGCATATCACGCAACCGGTTCGGTCAAAGGCGTATATAAAAACGGCTGTGAATTGTTCCGCAAACGTATGGAATGTGCGATTATGGTTGCCGTTTCTCGAATGATGGACGGAGAGGAATAATGAAGACACCGATTTGTGATTTTGTCCGGACTTACTGCGAGAAAGAGACACTTCGTTTACATATGCCGGGACATAAGGGAAATGCGCTGCTCGGAATGGAACCTTATGATATTACAGAAATTGAAGGTGCAGACAGCCTGTATGAAGCGTCTGGTATTATCTGTGAAAGTGAAGCGTATGCAGCCGGCCTGTTTGGAACGGCTGCAACTTTCTATTCTGCGGAGGGTTCTTCGCTTGGAATCCGCGCCATGCTTTTCCTGGCGCTGCTCTATGCGAAAGAGCATGGAAGAAATGTGAAGATCGTCGCGGGCAGAAATGCACATAAGACCTTTGTGACAGCGGCAGGACTTTTGGATTTTGAAATCAAATGGCTTGCGCCGAAGGCGGGAGCGTCCTATCTGTCTTGTGAAGTTGATTTGGAAGAACTGGAATATGATTTGCGGGAAGAACGGCCGGCAGCGGTATATCTGACAAGCCCAGATTATCTGGGAAATCTTGTGAATACCCGCGAAATCGCCAATATTTGTAAAAAATATGACGTACTGCTTTTGGTGGATAATGCACATGGAGCGTATCTGAAATTTCTTCAAGAATCGAAACATCCGATGGATCTGGGGGCGGATCTCTGCTGCGACTCTGCGCATAAAACCCTTCCGGTCCTAACAGGAGGAGCCTATCTGCATGTGGCGAAAGGAGCGCCGGAGATATTTGCAGAGAGAGCAAAAGAGGCGATGGCATTATTCGGCTCTACCAGTCCGTCTTATCTGATCTTACAGTCATTGGATATGGCGAACAGGTATATTGTGGAAGGTTATAAGGAAAAACTGAAGGATTTTTTGATAAAAGTGGAACAGATAAAAGCAGAGCTTCAGAGAAAAGGATTTGCTTTCATTGGACAGGAGCCACTGAAACTGACAATGGCGACTAAACCTTATGGCTATCACGGAACGGAATTTTCAGCAGAACTTCGGAAGCAGGGGATCGAGACTGAATTTGCTGATCCAGATTATGTGGTCATGATGCTGTCCTGCGAAATGGGGGAAGCAGGACTTAGGAGAATGGCGGATGCTATTCGCAGGGTGAGACGAAGAGCTTCGATAGACGAAATGCCGCCGGAAGTGAACGTTCCGGAACAGGCGATGTCTGTGCGGGAAGCGATTTTTTCACCGCAGGAGAAGGTTCTGTCAAAGGAGAGCGAAGGCAGAATTCTGGCATCTCTGAATGTGGGCTGTCCGCCGGCGGTGCCAATTGTGGTCTGCGGAGAAAGAATTACGAAAGAAGCAATCGAAGCATTCGAATATTATCGGATTGATGATTGTAATGTTGTAAAAGAAAAGTGTTAAGTTGATATCTAGGAGGAAGCAATATGAAAAGAGAGCGTTTAGGGAGCAGACTGGGATTTATTCTTCTGAGTGCCGGCTGCGCGATCGGAATTGGAAATGTATGGAAGTTCCCATATATTACAGGACTCTACGGTGGTGGAGCTTTTGTGCTTATTTATTTCTTGTGTTTGATCGTCATAGGAGTTCCGGTGCTTACGATGGAGTTTGCCTTAGGACGCGCAAGCCAAAAGAGTCCGGTAAGATTGTATCAGGAATTAGAGCCGAAGGGAAGTAAATGGCATCTGCACGGTTATGTAGCGCTTGCGGGAAATTATCTTCTGATGATGTTCTACACTTCGGTGGCAGGCTGGATGTTGCAGTATTTCGTGAAAACAGCTTTTGGGCAGTTTACAGGAGTTGATGCGGCAGGAGTGGCCGATAGTTTCGGAGAAATGCTGGGCGATCCGGGCGCAATGATTTTATTTATGGGTATCGTAGTAGCCCTTGGTGGTCTGGTTTGTTCCAGAGGACTTCAAAATGGTCTGGAGAAAATTACAAAATTCATGATGCTTGCCCTTCTGGCAATCATGGTGGTGCTTGCGATTAACAGTATTTTACTGGACGGAGGGGCCGAAGGACTGAAATTCTATCTGTTGCCGGATATTGACCGTATGATGGAAATCGGTGTCGGCGAAGTGATCGTAGGCGCTATGAATCAGGCATTTTTTACCTTGAGTCTGGGAATCGGAGCCATGGCAATTTTCGGAAGTTATATCGGAAAAGAACGTTCCCTTATGGGAGAGGCGGTGAATGTGGCTCTGTTAGATACCTTTGTGGCAGTCACTTCCGGATTGATTATTTTTCCGGCATGCTACGCGTACGGGGTACAGCCGGACAGCGGCCCGAGCCTTATTTTCATTACGCTGCCAAATATTTTCAATAACATCCCAATGGGAAGATTATGGGGAAGTCTGTTCTTCATCTTTATGTCCTTTGCGGCACTTTCTACGGTATTTACCGTATTTGAAAATATTATGTCCTGTACCATGGATATGTTTGGCTGGGCAAGAAAGAAAACCTGTCTGATTAACAGTATACTGATCTTCCTGCTTTCCATTCCTTGCGTGCTTGGATTTAATGTGTGGAGCGGATTCCAGCCGCTGGGAGCCGGTACGGGCGTGATGGATCTGGAAGACTTTCTGGTGAGCAATCTTCTTCTTCCATTAGGATCGTTGATTTATCTTCTCTTCTGCGTGACCAGATACGGCTGGGGCTGGGATAAATTTGTGGCAGAGGCAAATGAAGGAACCGGAATTAAAGTGGCAAATTGGATGCGCATTTACATGACATTTGTGCTGCCGGTGATTATTTTTGTGATTTTCCTTATGGGGATACTTTAAAGGACTTTTTTTACGTCCCCTTTGGCTCGTCGCCTATACAAAAAGAGATACTGTCCTGAGTAGTCACAGGACGGTATCTTTTTTTGTTGAGAATGAACGACAAGAACTATTCTGCTTTTGAGTCTTCCATTTCCTGAATGAGTTCAGAAATCGTGTTGACATCCGTCTCCAGTTCATCTGCAATAACAGAAATTGATTTTCCTTTTTTGAGCTTTTTCTGAATAAGCTCTATCATATTTGATTTTACACCGTTTTCAAAGCCCTCTTCACGGCCCTCTTCCCGTGAATAATATTTTTCTTCCCATGCCTGCATATAACGAACACCTACTTCCTCATTTAATTTTACCTTACAAACACGGTCATGGATTCGTTTAATACGGGAACTGTCGGATGCAGATACTTTTTCAGATGTGGTATCTTCCAGATAATGTAGGAAGTCTGCCAGTTCTTTTGAGATTTCATCATCATTTGTTCCGTGGGTGTTGAGGAAAATTCGTGTAGCGCCATCTTTTAGTTTACATTCAGGAACTTCCTGGCAGTCTGCTTCGAAAGTGTAAACATATTTTCCATATCCAAACAGATCAAATGGCATGATCATAATAATATAAGAATCATTTAAAAGATTATAATTAGGAATGCCGGGTTCCAGAAGGCCGGTGTCTGTTAATGACTGATAATAACGGCTTCGTTTCGCCAGATCTGCCTTTCGTTTTTCCTGCATTTCCGTATTATAGATCGTATCTTCTTCATCTATGGAAAAAACATCCATTCGTATGGAGCGAATCGTTGGTGACAAGCGATTTTCCTTTTCAGTCTGATTCAGTTTTAATGGAGAAATATCTTTCCCAAGAATGATGCTTAATGCATCGCGATGAGTATCGGGATCTTCCATTACTTCATCAAATAAAAATCGGTTTGTAAGATTTAAGTTTTTTAATGGTATCATATTTTGTTTTTTAATCATCTTGTATACTCCTTTATTTTATCATGTTTTGCAGTAATTTAGTAGACAAAATAAAGTAAAACAATCATAGGCATCAGCTCCATTTATATCAGAATTCCCAAACATTGAAATTAAGGCGATATGCCATGAGAAAAAGAATTGAAATTTGAATGTTTGAATTGTAAGTCATATAGTAGCAGAAAAATAGTCTTTTGTCCAATAAATGTTTTTAAAAAGGGATGAAAAGAGGGCAATATGTAATTATAATGCAGTTTTGTTTTTTATGGAAATGTTGCATTACTCCCCTCTCGCTCCGCACTTCTCCCCATGCCTTACTTGACAAACAGGTCTAAAGAAGTTACAATGATGGCAGTACTTTTACGGTTTAAAGTGAAAAAGATAAAGAAAAAGTGAGAGGTTTATACTATGCCTGTAACAGATTTACTGGAAAGAAATCATAAATTATATGGGGAAGAAGTGGCATTGGTGGAGTTGAATCCATCTATGCCGGATACTCGAAGAAAGACGTGGAAGGAATATGACTTGGTGCAGTCTACATCATCGACACCTTACAGAAGAGAGATTACATGGAGTGTCTTTGATGAAAAGGCGAATCGAGTGGCGAATATGCTCCTGAACAGAGGGGTGCAGAAAGGTGATCGGGTTGCGATTCTGATGTTCAACTGTCTGGAATGGCTGCCGATTTATTTCGGAATCTTAAAGACAGGGGCGATTGCAGTTCCGTTTAATTTTCGCTTTGCCGCAGATGAGATTGAGTACTGCGCAGATCTTGCGGAGGTGCATGTTTTGTTCTTTGGCCCGGAGTTTATCGGACGTATCGAGTCCATTGAAGAGAAACTGAGTAAGGGAAGGCTTCTGATTTATGTAGGAGACGGTTGTCCGACGTTTGCGGAAGGCTACCACAGTCTTGTGGCGGACGAGTCCAGTCAGGCGCCGCTTGTGAGGTTGGAAGATGAAGATTCCGCGGCAATTTATTTTTCGTCCGGAACAACAGGATTTCCGAAGGCGATCTTACATAATCATGAAAGTCTGATGCAGGCGGCTCAAATGGAACAGAAACACCATCAGACAAATAGAGAGGATGTATTCTTATGCATTCCACCTCTTTATCATACAGGAGCAAAGTTTCACTGGATGGGAAGCTTGTGCGCGGGAAGCAAAGCAGTTCTTTTAAAGGGAACTTCTCCGGAAGTGATTCTGGATACTGTTTCAAAAGAACACTGTACGTTGGTATGGCTGCTGGTCCCATGGGCGCAGGATATTCTGGATGCACTCGATCGGGGTGATTTGAAGTTGGAAGATTACGAGCTTTCTCAGTGGAGACTGATGCACATTGGCGCACAGCCTGTTCCACCGTCACTGATTCAGCGTTGGAAAGCATATTTTCCGAAGCATTTATATGATACAAACTATGGACTGTCGGAATCGACCGGCCCGGGATGTGTGCATCTTGGTATAGAAAATATTCACAAGGTCGGGGCAATCGGAGTACCGGGATATCGCTGGGAATGTAAGATTATTGATGAAAATGGAGAGCTTGTTCCGCAAGGGGAAGTCGGTGAACTTTGTGTAAAAGGACCGGGAGTCATGACCTGCTATTATAATGACCCGGAGGCAACGGCAAAGACGTTGCAAAACGGCTGGCTTCGCACAGGAGATATGGCGATGCAGGACGAAGATGGATTTTACTTTTTAGTAGACCGTAAGAAAGACGTTATCGTCAGCGGCGGTGAAAATATCTATCCGGTGCAGATCGAGAACTTCCTGAGCGCTTATGACAAGATCAAAGATGTTGCAGTCATAGGACTTCCGGATAAACGACTGGGTGAGGTTACAGGTGCGATCATTGAGGTAAAAGACGGAGTAGAATGTACGGAAGAAGAGATCAATGAATTCTGTATGAAACTTCCGCGCTACAAACGTCCGAAACGGATTATTTTTGCAGATGTGCCGAGAAATGCGACCGGCAAGATTGAGAAGCCGGCGCTTCGAAAGAAATATGGAGCAGAACATCTGGTAGCACAACAGAATAGAAGTTAAAGAAAACCTCTGTCGTTCAGATTTGAAATGGTTAGGTTAACAGAACCATTCAAAAATGAGTGACAGAGGTTTTTAAAATTATTTTCCTACATAGATCAGTCCATATGCGCCGGGTCCGACATGGGAGCCAATTGTGGCGCCGAGCTGCTGAATATCTGCGCAAACGATGGATTCGTTTTTACATTTTTCCATCAGTTTGTGTGTGTTTTCCTGTCCGTATGCATAAAGCGGGTAAACAGGAAATTCAGGATCTGCCGGGTTTTCTTCGAGATATTTGAGAATCGCGGCAATGGCTTTGTTGCGGCCGATACATTTTCCGACGATCGAAACCGTACCTTCGGGACTGACTGTGATGAGTGGTTTCAGATTAGCAAGAGAACCGATGGCAGCAGCGGTTTTGCTGATACGTCCGCCGCGCCGGAGATATTCCAGTGTGTCGATGGCGGCTATGATTCGAGTACGCGGTTTCAGTTCATTTACTTTCTCGATGATTTCGCCTGTCGGGATATTGGATTTGCGAAGCTTGTCCGCATAGTTTGCAAGAAGTTTGATTGCGATTGTGGCGGACAGCGAATCAATGATATGAATCTTATCATACTCGACCATGTCTTTTGCAATCGTAGCGCTTTGGAAGGTTCCGCTGAGCGCAGAAGAGAGAAGGATACAGATCATTTCATCTCCCTTTTCCTTTACATCTTTGAAGACTGTCTCGAATGCCTGTGGAGAAGGCTGAGAGGTTTTGGGAAAAGCGCCTGTAGATTCCAGTAATTCATATAAATGATTGCGTTCCAGCTCAACCGTATCTAAATAAGTGTTGTCATTTAAAGTGATAGAAAGAGGAATCATCTCAATATTTTTTTCTTCTAGTTCTTTCAAAGTGTAATCTGCAGCGGAGTCTACTAAAATTCGGATCATAATATTAGTCATTCCTTTCCATGTTATTAATCGTGTTATCTGCTACTTCACAGATGGTTGTCAGTACTTGAAGTGTTTGTTCGCTTTTCTCCGGGCCGAGATGCGCAAGAATGTTGTCCATCAGGGCTAAGATTTTCTGATGCTGCCGGAAGTAAATATCAGCAGCATCCGGGTTGAATTTTACAAATACCTGACGCTTATCGCCAGATGAACGGACACGGGTAATGAAATTTTTTTCTTCCAGATGGTTCAACGTTCGATTCATCTGTGATTTCAGCATATGCGTCTCGTTACAGAGATCTGTTGCAGTCAGAAGATGCGTTGGATTTTCTATCTGTGTATTATATAAAATATTGCAGATCAGAGACTCGTTATAAGATAAATCGGAAACCAGACGATTATTTATAACGGAAGTAGAGAGCCGGAGCCAGGCACTGAGCAATTTTTCGTTCATTTTTTCCATAGTAATTTCCTTGCTTAAAAAGTTCAAAATGTGAAAAGTTCGCTTTGTATACTATCATGCAGTACTGGATTTGTCAAGGCATTTGGTTTATAATAGAGATTCAAAAGGAACAGGAGGAACGAAAGTGGAAGTATGGGATATCTACGATAATAAAAAACAGAGAACAGGACGTACGATGAGAAGGAATGACTGGTGCCTGAAAGATGATGAATATCATGTGACAGTTCTTGGAATCGTGGCTCGCAGAGACGGGAAATTTTTAATTACCAAAAGAGTGATGACGAAACAATGGGCGCCGGGATGGTGGGAAGTGTCGGGAGGCGCTGTGCTTGCCGGGGAGACTCCGGAGGAGGCGGTTCTTCGTGAAGTGCGGGAAGAGACAGGACTTGAAGTAAAAGCGGAAGACAGAGAGTATTTATTTACCTACCACAGGGAAAATCCAGGAAAGGGTGACAACTATTTTGTAGATGTGTTCCGTTTTATCATTGATTTTTCGGAGGCAGATGTACATCCACAGGAAAGCGAAACAGACGGGTTTATGCTGGCGACCTTAGAGGAAATAGAGCATTTTGCAAAAGAAGGTATTTTTCTTCATTATGACAGTATCAAAGAAGCGTTTCATTTCTAATTGCGCCTGAAAACAGTAAAAAATGAGGATTGCAACTACCGGTTGCGTAATTTCAAGGTGTGTTTGGTGGCAAATGTCGAGTGATTCTGTTATGGTTTTTACAACGATATCGTAGCAAAATCAAAACAGAAAGGAAGAAAATTATGATATTAGCAGATAAAATTATTTATTTAAGAAAGAGAAATGGCTGGTCGCAGGAACAGTTGGCAGGACAGTTAGATATTTCAAGACAGTCTGTGTCGAAGTGGGAGTCGGGAATGTCGATTCCGGATTTGGATAAGATTTTGAAGATGAGTAAGATTTTTAATGTGAGTACAGATTTTTTATTGAAGGACGAACTGGAAGAAGCACTGCCGTCAGAACTGGAATATACAGAAGAGGAAATCGAAGGAAGAATGGTTTCGTTGGAAGAGATGAATGCATATATGGATGTTGTGGAACAGACGGCAAACAAGATCGGAATCGGTGTTGCACTTTGTATTTTGTCGCCAATCTTACTTATTATGCTTGGAATTCTATCAGAGAGCAATATGCTTGGAATTACGGAAGACATGGCGGGTGGACTGGGAACAGCAGTACTGCTTGTGATCATCGCCGTAGGTGTATGTATTTTGATTGTAAATGGAATGCGTCTTTCAAAATATGAATATATGGAGAAGGAGGCACTTGTGCTGCAATATGGAGTGCAGGGAATTGTAGAGAAGAAAAAGAGAGATATTGAACCTGTGTTTCGTGCATACACTGCAGTGGGAGTGACGTTATGTATCGTAGCTGTATGCCCACTTCTGGTTGCAGGAGGATTCGGGGCTTCAGATGTTGTTCTCGGAATATGCCTCAGTGTCCTTTTGGCGGTGATTGCGTGTGCCGTATTTCTGTTTATCAGTAAGGGAATGGCCTGGGGTGCCTGTGATAAACTGTTGCAGGTAGGTGATTATACACTTGAGAAGAAGAAAACAGGGAGAAAGACAGAGCGATTTGCACAGATTTACTGGTGTTTTGCTACGGCAATTTATCTGGGAATCAGTTTTTATACAGATGCATGGGATCGTACATGGATTATCTGGCCGGTAGCAGGAGTGGCATTTGCTGCATGCCATGGGATTTTGGGAATGATTTTAGAAAAAGAAGAAAGACGTTAAGAGAAGGAGAAGTCAAAAGATGGGATATGTTTACTATGTGAGGCATGGAGAGACGGTGTGGAATACAGAAGATAAGGTATGCGGGATGGTGGACAGTCCGCTTACTAAGAGAGGACATCAGCAGGCAATTGCGCTGGGAAATAAAATTGCGGAAGAGGGGCTTCATATTGATGAGATTCTTTATTCACCACTCAGCCGTGCAGCAGACACGGCGAGGCATATTTCAGAGTTGACGGGAGTTCCGATGCGTTCGGAACCAAGACTTGTAGAACAGAATTTCGGGTATTTTGAGGGAACCAATCGCTATACAGATGAATTTACAAGAGCGAGAACACAATTTGCAGATCGCAATGGGACCGGAGAATCTATGCTTCAGATTTGTCAGAGAGTTTTCAATGTGTTGGATGAAATTAAGGAAGAGTCCGAAAACAAGGTATACCTGTTAGTGGCACACAATGGAATTGCCCGCGCGGTGAATGCATATTTTCATTCAATAAGTAATGAAGAATATGGGTCATTTCGGATGGAGAATTGTGATATTTTGAAGTTTGAATTCGGAGAATAGAAAATAAGTGTGGAGAAGATGACTCTTTTCATGTATAATAAATATCAGGCGGTCTGTTCCGTCTGATATTTTCAGATAACGGGGAATCAAAGGAGATAGAATTATGGATAAAGATCAGGTATTAGCAGTAGTTGCGGGAGAAGAGATCACAAATGCAGATTTAGATGCATTTTTAGAGACAGCACCAAATGAACACAGTGCATATGTTGCAAATCCAAAATACAGAGAAGCATATTTAGAACAGCTTATCAATCTTCGTGTTTTTGCAAAGTTAGGCGAAGAGATGAAACTGGAAGAGACAGATGATTTTAAGAAAATCATGGAAAGCGCGAGAAAAGATATTCTTGCACAGATGGCTATGACAGAAATCATTAAAGATGTGACTGTGTCAGAAGAGGAAGTTCAGAAGTATTATGAAGGAAATGCGGAAGAATATACAGAAAAGGAAACGGTAAGAGCGAGACATATTCTTGTTTCTGATGAAAATCAGTGTAATAAGATTCTGGAAATGATTATGAGCGGGGAAAAATCATTTGAAGAATGCGCAAAAGAATATTCTGCATGTCCATCAAGCGCTGCAAATGGAGATCTTGGCACATTTGGCAAGGGTGAAGTGGTAAAAGAATTTGAAGATGTTGCATTTGCAGCAGAACTTGGAGTAATCTATGGACCGGTAAAAACTGATTTCGGATATCATATTATTCGTGTAGAAGAGAAACGCCCGTCATACTTACTTCCATTAGTAGATGTGAAAGAAGAAATCGCAGGAAGAGTAAAGAAAGACAAACAGACTTCTGTATACAATGAGAAAATGGAAGAATTAAGAGAGAAATATATTCAAAAATAATCTTCTTTATGGATTCGTTTAAGCGATTTTTAAGCTGATGACTTTTGTGCCTATATTTTTGCAGAAAAGCATCAGCTTTTGTGATATACTCAAAATGATATTCGATTGCGAGAGGAGATATTTTCATGAGTGAACAGGAGACTGAAAAACTGAAAAAACAGATTAGCGTGGGTCTGCTGGCACATGTGGACGCGGGAAAAACAACGCTTTCCGAGAGCATTCTGTACCTCAGTGGGAAGATTCGAAAGCTGGGAAGAGTCGATCATGGAGATGCCTTTCTTGACACTTATGAATTAGAGCGCAGCCGTGGGATTACGATCTTTTCCAAGCAGGCGGTATTTGATCTGGGAGATACGCGTGTGACGCTTCTGGATACTCCGGGACATGTGGATTTTTCAGCAGAAATGGAAAGAACCTTACAGGTGCTGGATTATGCAATTCTGGTTATTAATGGAGCAGACGGCGTACAGGGACATACACGAACGCTCTGGAATCTGTTAAGGCAGTACCGGATTCCAACATTTCTGTTTATCAATAAAATGGATCAGGAAGGCACAGATCAGGAGAAGCTTCTCTTGGAATTAAAGGAGAAACTCGATGAGATGTGCGTATTATTTAACGAAGATCAGCCAGAAGAGGAATTCTTTGACGCACTGGCGATGTGTAAAGAAGAAACCATGGAAGAATACTTGGAAACCGGTATGGTGGCGCGGAAAACTATAGTGAAAATGATTGTCGAAAGAGAAGTTTTTCCATGTTATTTTGGTTCTGCCCTGAAAGTGCAGGGCGTGGAAGCATTGCTTAGAGGAATAGAACAATATACACAGGCTCCGAAAGCAGGAAATCAGTTTGGGGCCAAGATTTACAAGATTTCCAGAGATGGGCAAAATAACCGGCTGACACATCTCAAAATTACAGGCGGAGTGCTGAATGTGAAAGATGTTCTTGGAAATTCTAAGGACAGTGAAAATCACTGGGAAGAGAAAGTGAACCAGATCCGCATTTATTCTGGTGAGAAATTTGAGGCGGTTCCAAAAGCCGAGGCAGGAACCATCTGCGCTGTGACAGGACTTAATTATACCAGTCCGGGAGAAGGTCTTGGAATGGAAAAAGATTCGAGTATTCCGATACTGGAGCCGGTACTTAATTATCAGATTTTGTTCCCGGAAGAATACGACACGCACACAATGCTGAAATATCTGCGCTTATTAGAGGAAGAAGATCCGATGCTCCGTATTGTCTGGAATGAAGAGCTGGGTGAAATTCATGCACAGTTGATGGGCGAAGTGCAGATTGAAATTATACAAAGCCTGATGAAAGAACGGTTTGGTGTGCAGGTTTCTTTTGGCGCGGGAAATATTGTTTATAAAGAGACCATTCGCAAGACGGTGGAAGGAGTCGGGCATTATGAGCCGCTGCGCCACTATGCGGAAGTGCATTTAATTTTAGAGCCGGGAAAACCGGGAAGCGGACTTGTGTTTGATACCATTTGCAGTGAAGATGATCTGGACAGAAATTGGCAGAGGCTGATTCTTACCCATTTGGCGGAAAAAATGCACCGAGGGGTACTCATCGGTGCGGCGATTACTGATATGAAAATTACATTAGCAGCTGGCCGTGCACATTTAAAGCACACCGAAGGCGGGGATTTCAGAGAATCCACATATCGTGCGGTAAGGCAGGGACTGATGCAGGCAGAAAGCATACTGTTAGAGCCATACTATGAGTTCCGGCTGGAGATTCCGGCAGAGTGTGTGGGACGGGCCCTGACAGATATTCAGAAGCGTTATGGAGAATTCCGACCGCCAGAAATAGAAGGCGATATGACGGTCATTTCAGGAAATGCACCGGTTGCGACGATGCGGGATTATCAGAAAGAGGTGACCAGTTATTCCAAAGGAAGAGGCAGGATATTCTGTGCGCTTCAGGGATATGCACCATGCCATAATCCAGAAGAAGTGCTGGAGATGACAGGGTATGATCCGGAACGAGATGTGAGCAACCCGACCGGTTCTGTATTCTGCGCACATGGGGCAGGCTTTGCGGTTCCGTGGAATGAAGTTCCGAACTATATGCATATAGAGAGTCAGCTTGACAGGATGAGAGTGAAAAATACTGGTTCCCGAAGTGAGAGCCTGGGAAAAAAAGAAATATCCAGAAAACCACGTCATCCACAGCTCTACGCCGCAGAGATTGAGAATCAGGAACTGGAAGAAATTTTCATCCGAACTTATGGAAGAGTAGAACGAAAATCAGATCATGGGCCGCGCAGAATCACGGCGGGAAATCATACCCGTGGGGGAGCAAAGCCTAAAGAACCGTTGAGAGAATACCTTCTGGTAGATGGTTACAACGTGATTCACGCATGGGAAGATTTAAAAGAGTTATCGAAAGATAACTTTGAAGCAGCCAGAAATAAATTGATGGACATTTTATGTAATTATCAGGGATATAAGAAATGCACTGTCATCTTAGTTTTTGATGCCTATAAAGTAGAAGACTGTAATATAGAAGTGCAGAAATATCACAATATTTATGTTGTATATACGAAAGAAGCGGAGACAGCCGATCAGTATATTGAGAAAGTTGTACATGAAATAGGACGAAAATATCATGTGACAGTGGTGACTTCCGATGGGATTGAACAGATTGTGACTCTCGGACAGGGAGGAACACTTATTTCAGCTCGGGAATTTCAGCAGGAAATTCAGATTGTCAGTGAGCAGATTCGAGAGGAGATTAAGGAACGGCGGGAGACATCGAAGAATTATCTCTTTCATCATTTAGATCAGGATCTGGCAGAGAAAATGGAAGAAATAAGACTGGGAAAAAAGAAGGATTAACAAAAAGAAAGATCAGGAGAATTTATTTTGAAATTATTGCATACTTCCGACTGGCATCTTGGCATGTCAGCCGGAACAAGAACTTTGGAGGAGGACCAACGGTTTTTCCTCCTTCAATTATATAAAATTTTAGAAGAAGAGCAGCCGGATGCAGTGCTTTGTGCTGGTGATATCTACGACAATAGTGTGTCGAACGCAGAGGCAATTGCAGTCTATAACGATGCAACCACGGAAATCTGTGCAAAACGCAAGATTCCATTGTTGGTAATTGCAGGTAATCATGACGGAGCGGCAAGGCTGGCATCCTGTCATGAACTTCTGAAAGCGGCAGGACTATTTGTCTGTGGCCGGCTGACGCGTGAGGTGGAGCCGGTGTCTGTTGGAAATGTGGACATCTATCTGATTCCGTTCTTCCACAAAGAAGAGGTGATGGCCCTTTTCCCAGAACACAAAGGGGAAATCACTTCTCAGGAGAAGGCGATGATGGTGGTGTGCAATCACATCCGAGAAAACTGGGATCCGCACAAGAAACATATTCTGATGACGCACGCTTTGATCGTTAATGCAGAGCTTTCAGAATCAGACCGTTCTGCAAGAGTGGGATTGGCTACGGCAGTTTCTAAAGATGTGTTTGAAGGGTTTGATTATGTGGCTCTTGGGCATATTCATAAACCACAGAGGATAGACACGCATATTCGTTATAGTGGAAGCCCGGTGAAATATTCTTTTGGGAATGAAGAAAAACAGGAGAAATGCGTCATTATCATTGATACAGATACGAATGAGCAGAAAGTTATGCCGCTGAAACAACTTCATGAACGTAGAAGTATCACTGGTACTTACGAAGAAATAGTGACGATGGAAGGAATGGAAAATGATTATCTACGTCTGAGAGTTACCGATCGATATGCAGGGCTTGAGCTGTTGGCAGAAATGCAGATGCGCTTTCCGTATCTTTTGGAACTATATGGGAAAAGTCTGGAAGAAAATGGAGAGCTGACGGCGATGTCCGTAGAGGAATTGCAGACGATGGATGAACTTGATATTATGAAAAAATTCTGCATAGAGACATTTTCTTATGAGCCTACCGAAGAACAGATGACGCTTTTCGAAGAGGTTCTGGCATGGAGCGAACAGGAGGTTGATTTGTCATGAAACCGGTTTCAGTAAGATTTAAATGTTTTGGTCCTTATAAAGAAGAAATGTTTGTTGATTTTGAAAAGCTGGAAAAGGATGGTCTCTTTTTGATTTGCGGAGAAACCGGGTCCGGAAAGACAACGATTTTGGATGCCATCTGTTATGCGTTATATGGAAAATCCAGCGGCGGAAATCGTGGAGATTTAAGTGTGATGCGCTGCAAACTGGCGGGACCGACGGATGAGACCGTAGTAGAATTTATTTTTGAGACAAACGAAAATCGGTATCGATTTGTGAGAAGTCTTCGATTTGGAAGAAAAAATCTGATGGATTTTCATAATTGTATGGTATTGGAAGGAGAAAATTATGTTCCCCTGTTCGAGAATCCCAAATTGAAAAACGTCAATCAGAAAGCAGAGGAACTGGTGGGATTGAATTATGAGCAGTTTCGACAGGTTATTATTCTGCCGCAGGGACAGTTCGAGAAACTGCTGATTTCAGATTCTGTAGAAAAAGAAAAAATTCTTGTCAGTCTGTTTCAGGCAGAAAAGTGGCAGAACATTGCGGAAGAGATGTATCGCCGTGTGGCAGAGAAAGATCGATGTCTTCGCGAAGAAATTGCGGATATTAAGAGCAGACTTTCGGATTATGACTGTAATACGATGGAAGAGCTGGAAACACTTGTACAGTCAGAAGAAGTGCGGTTAAAAGAGCTGGAAAAAATGGTGAAAAGCAGTGAACAGCAGGAAGCAGCACAAAAAGAACGGTATGAAGAAGCGGTTCGTGTGCAGGAGCAGATAACGGAACTGAAAAAGCGCGAAAGTCGCGTGGAAAACTTGAATCAACAGAAAGAAAAAATGCAGAAATTGCAGGAGCTTCTGACAAAATCAGATCTGGCAGATGAAATTAAGGAAGATTATGAAGCTTTCTGTGGTGCAAAAAATGCCTTAGCCGAAGTTATCCAAAAAGAGAAACAAAGCCAGGAACGGATGCGTGAATCAGAAGAATTTTTGATTAGAACAGAACAGAAAAGAGTTGCGCACGAGGCAGGAAAAGCAGCATATGAAGAAGGAGTAAGGCGCCTTGTGGTGCTGGAAAATGCAGAAACTTTGTATACGGTGTTGGAACAGAAAAAGGGAGAAGTAAGACAGGCATTACAGGAAGATCAGTCCAGTAGGAAGCAGGTAGAAAAGGCAAAGGCAGATTATGATCGGAGGCATCAATGTTGGATCAAGAAGATGGAAGTACAGAGAGAAAAGATGAATCAATATACCTCTGCACAGAACATGTATCTGGAAGGAATCAGTGGAACGCTGGCAGAAAATCTGAAAGAGGGAGTTCCTTGTCCGGTATGTGGAAGTCCGGAACATCCACATCCTGCAAAACATGCAGGAAAAATAGTCACAGAATCGCAGCTTGATATATATAATCAGGAAATGCTTCAGGCAAATCATGATGTGGAACGAGCTGCACAGGACAGAGCAGATGCAGAACGTACCTATCAGAAAAGACAGGTGGAAGCGGAAGATGCGAGACAAAAGGCAGTCACTTTGAAAACAGCATATGAGGAAATGCTGCGACAGAAAATCGAAGGAATAGATACTGCAGAAGAATTGGCGGATAAGACGAAGGATTTACAGGTACGGATCGAAAAATATAAGGAACTGACCGTAAGGTTTCAACATATATTGTTGGAGGCACGGTCAAATGTGAAAGCTTGTGAGGAGGCAGTGAAACAGTTTGCCAGAGAACGTATGACAGCAAAAGAAGATCTGGATGAGAAGAGCAAGCGATGGGAGAACTGTTACAGACAGATTGGATTTGCGTCGGAGACAGAATTCAAAGCCAGTCTGATACAGGCAGAAGAAAAGAATCGGCAGAGAGAGGTGGTAATTCGTTTTCAAACAGAATTGGAAACTGCCACAAAAGCCTGGAAAGAGCAGAAAATGGAAGTCCCTGAGGCGTATACATGGAATGTTTTGGAAGAGAAAGAAAAGCTGAATGAGCAGACAGAAAACCAGAAGAAGATATCGAAAGAATGGATTTTAAAGCAACAATTTCTGGACAAGATGCAGAAAGATCTGCAAAATTTCTCTAAACGAAAAGAGAGTTACGATGTACAGAGAGAAAAGGTGGATGCGGATCTGGAATTTGCAAATCGGCTTCGCGGAAGAACTGGAATCAGCTTACAAAGATATGTACTTGGGGTTATGCTTTCCTCTATCACTACAGAGGCCAATCGGCTTTTGAAAAATGTACATAGTGGACGATATCAGCTTTATCGAACAGATTCCATTGCTGGATCCGGACATAAAGGTGGATTAGAACTGGAAGTTCTGGATGCACAGAGCAATGAACGCAGAAGTGTCACCACCTTATCTGGCGGAGAAAAATTTCTGGTGGCATTAAGTCTTGCGATTGGACTTTCAACGGTTGTGCAGGCACGGGGAAATGGAATGCGTCTGGGTGCTATGTTCATTGATGAAGGGTTTGGCTCTCTGGATCAGAATTCTATTTATGATGCGCTGGAAATATTACAGGGCATCCAAAAAGCAAATGGACTGGTGGGAATTATTTCGCATGTGGATTTATTAAGCGATGTGATTCCTTCTAAAATAGAAGTACATAAAAGCAAAAATGGCAGTACATTACTTGTGCAGACACCATAGGTATGTTTCCAGTATAGAAAGGGCTTCCGAATACAACGAAATTCGGAAGCCCTTTGATAAGAGAAAAGCAATAAGAGAAAATCAGTTTTCGTTCTTGAGTGTAATGGATTTCCATTTACCACTCTTGTAGCGCAGCAGTACAAGGAGAGAGCGAGTCAGCTGGTCGGCTGTGAAAGCAATCCATGCTCCGTAAAGCCCAAGTCCGGCATTTACTAAAAGAATTGCAAGTGCTGGCCTTAAAACAAGCACTGTGAGAAAGGTAATGATTGCGGTCGCTTTCGTATCACCTGCGCCACGCAGTCCACCGGCAATGATGAACTGAGAGGTCTGGAATGGTTGTAGGAAAGCTACAAAAAGCATGATTTTTGCACCAGTCTTAATAATGGCAGGATCACTGTTATACAGGGAGACGATTTCGCCTCCGAAGAAAATAAATACGATCATAAATATAAGCGCACAGATCAGTCCGGTTGTACGGGTCTTGCCGCAGTAAGCCTCTGCCATATCTGAGCGTCTTTTACCAAGAGATTGCCCTACAAGAGTGGTTGCAGAGGTCGCAAAAGCTTGTCCGGTCATAAAAGAAAGAGAGAGGATATTCATGCATATCTGATGGGTCGCATATGCAGTTGTTCCCAGGGAAGTAACCGTTCGGGTGAAAATAATGATGCCGGTACGCATCAGAAGTTGTTCAATCATTGCAGGAAATCCAATATTCAACATATTTTGAAAGGTGGTTTTGTGCGGTCGGAAACCAAGCTTTATTTCTAGTTTTAAGAATCCGTTTCCGCGGAGAAGTACGGATAGTGCAATGACAAATGCCACAAATTGTCCAATAACAGTCGCAAGTGATGCACCGGCAACTCCCATTTCCGGAAATCCAAGGTTTCCATAGATGAGCAGCCAGTTAAAAATAACATTTACACCATTGGCAATCAGGTTGTAGATCATACAGGTTTTGGAATCACCAACCGCACGCAAAGAAGCGGTGATGGTAGTTGTTAATGCCATGGTAAGAAAACCGGCCATTTGAATTTGTAAATACTGCGTTCCCCATTTGGTGACAATTTCTTCAGTTGATCCCATAAAAATTACCATAGGTCTTGCAAATATAATACCCAGGATGGAAAGAATGATGGTTACAACAAAGGTAAATAAAAGTCCCTGACGAACAACAAGATTGGCTTTCTCTTTGTTATTTGTGCCTTTATAACGTGCAACGAGTGCGGTAACTCCGGTATTCATGGCGATAAATGCTGCCATGAGCAGAAATTTTGGCTGTGTTGTCAGACCTACTGCGGAGAGTGCCTGCGCACCCATAGAAGGATTTGCTTTTCCGCCGATGGCTCCAACCATCATAAGATCTACCATAGAAGCAAGCTGTGTCAGAAGTAATTCCACGAAACTTGGCCATGCAATACGGATAATATCCTGATACAATTCACTTGATTTGACACCATCAGGAAGAATATTTTTAACTTTTAAATCATTGGACATGCTCTCATCGCCATAAGGAAGCCTGTCCAGAGTAGTCTGCAAACGATCTGTTTTCATGAATATTCCTCACTTTTTCATAAATTTATAATTTATTATAAAACTTTTAGAAAAAACTACAAGTTTTTTAAAGAAGGTGTAGAAAATAATTGATTTAACATTTCTCCCCTCTGAAAATTTATCTAAAAAGCAATATGATAAAGCTCTAAAGAAAATTGAAAAAATTATGACGGAAGATTATCGTGTGGCGATTATTCCGGATGAACGAAATGATCGTAACAAAAGTTCATTTGTCTTTTTGGAAGCTCTTGATGAGTAAAAAGGAAAACTGAATATAAAGCAATTATTAAGATAGTAACTGCCCGGGAGGCTGATAAAAAGATCAGTTTCCCAGGCTGTTTTTATGTTTAAAAAAGTTTTATAGGTGTTGCGGGATTATATGGAAACGGTGTGAAAAGAGATTATTTTTCGATTGGTCCGGTGTAATGTGAAATTCCGCCAATATTTGTGACGTTTGTATATCCCAGTTTTTGAAGAACTGTGGCAGCACGGGTGCTTCGCATACCGCTTTGACAATATGTAAAGATTGGAACATTCTTATTTGGAAAATGTTCAGAAGCTTTTACGATGTTTGAGAGTGGAAGATTTTGGCTTCCAGGAATATGTCCGGCAGCATATTCATCTGGCATGCGGACATCTAAGAGAATGGCATTTTCAATATTGGAAAGTTTTTTGACTTCTTCATTAATATTCATTTTTAATTATCTCCTTTTTTACTATATTATGATCCTATTATAGCTTAATCATGGATAGAATACAAATATGATTATGCGTTGCATATAAGAAAAAATTCATCTATAATAATGAAATAAAAATGAATTTTAAACAGGAGGACACCGTTATGCTGAAACATGTAATCTTATGGCAGTTGAAGGATGAGTTTACTGCGGAAGAAAAGGAAGCCATCAAAGCAGGAATCAAATCTGGACTGGAAGGATTGAAAGGACAGGTTCCCGGACTTCTTGAAGTTATCGTATATACGAACGGACTGGCATCTTCGAATGCAGATGTTATGTTGGATGCGACCCTTGAAAATGAAGATGCATTAAAAGGCTATGCGGTTCATCCGGTACATGTAGAAGTGGCAGATACAAAAGTGCGTCCGTTTACAAAGACAAGAATGTGTCTGGATTTTGAGATTTGAAAGGAGAGACAGGAGATGCTGTTTGTAGAATATCCGAAATGAACAACTTGTAAAAAAGCCAGGAAATGGCTGGATGATCATCAGCTTGTATACATAGATCGTCATATTAAGGAAGAAAATCCAACGATCGAAGAGCTGCGTGAATGGCATAAGAAAAGCGGACTTCCTTTAAAACGCTTTTTTAACACAAGTGGAAATCTTTATAAAGAATTGGGATTAAAAGATAAATTACCATCTATGACAGAAGAAGAACAGTATGCACTTCTGGCAACGGATGGAATGCTTGTAAAACGTCCAATCATTGTGACAGAAGATCATGTATTTACGGGATTCAAAGAAGAAGTCTGGAAGGAGCTGCTGTAAATGCATCAGACAGGACAGATTTATCGACCACCGTCAGAAGCAGCCACGCCAAGATTAGAAGTGACGATAGGATGCTCTCATAATAAGTGCAAATTCTGCACCATGTATCGAAAGACGTCGTTTCGTATTTCACCATTAGCAGATGTGGAGGAAGATCTGAAAGAGCTGCGTAAACAGGGAGATAAGATTCCGAGATTATTTCTGACCAATGGGGATCCTTTCGTGCTTTCCACAGAGAAACTGGTGGAGATTGCAGAATTAGTGCATCGATATCTTCCGGAAGTGGAAATTCTTACCTGTTATGCTTCGATACAGAATATGAAAGCAAAATCTCTGGAAGATTTGAAATTATTAAAAAGTCATGGATATGATGAACTGTATATCGGACTGGAGAGTGCTTATGTACCGGCGGTAGAAATGATTAATAAGGGCTTTACGGTAGAGGAAGCTTATGATAATATGAAGAAATTAACAGAAGCCGGAATGCGCTATAATGCTCTTATTATGATGGGAATTGGCGGAAAAGGAAAGAGTGCGGAAAATGTGAAAGAAACGGCAAAACTTCTAAACACATACAAACCATACCGGGTGTCTGCACTATCCACATCAGTTTTGAAGGGTAGTGAGTTGGCCGAACTTCGTGATAAAGGCGAATATATAGAACTGACAGAACGGGAAATGGTAGAAGAAGAAAAGATGTTGCTTAGAAGTCTGGATATTGAAGATTGTATTTTTTTCGGAAGTCATCCGTACAATCTTATAATGGTCAGTGGCATTCTGCCCCGGGACAGGAATAAGATGATTCATTATCTTGATTCGGAAATGGCGGCATGGGATCGGGATCAGCTGGGATTTTTAGATACAACATTGAACCGTCTGGACATGTAAAACAGACATTTTAGGTGATAAAAATGACAAAAAAGCAAAGAACATTAGAAGTAATTGAACGATTAAAAAAGGAATATCCGGAAGCGGGATGTACCTTGGACTATGATGAAGCATGGAAGCTTCTGGTCAGCGTCCGTCTTGCGGCACAGTGTACAGATGCCAGAGTAAATGTTGTTGTGGCAGGATTGTTTGAAAAGTATCCAAGCGTAAACGCACTGGCAGAAGCGGATGTGGAGGATATTGAACAGATTGTACGTCCATGTGGATTAGGAAAAAGTAAGGCCAGAGATATCAGTGCATGTATGAAAATGCTTCGTGATGAATATGGCGGAAAGATCCCAAAGGATTTTAATGCACTTTTAAAACTTCCTGGAGTTGGAAGAAAGAGCGCCAACCTGATTATGGGAGATGTGTTTGGTGAACCTGCGATTGTAACGGATACACATTGTATCCGTATTGCGAATCGTATTGGGCTTGTGGATGGAATCAAAGAACCAAAAAAAGTAGAGATGGCATTATGGAAACTGGTTCCTCCGGAAGAAGGAAGTGATTTTTGCCATCGTCTGGTATACCATGGACGAGAGGTTTGTACGGCAAGAACGAAGCCATACTGTGACAAATGTTGTCTTGCAGATATTTGCAGGAAGGTTGGTGTGTAGGTGTATACATGCAACCTATATTACAGAAGAGGAGAATCCATATGGCAGATATTGTAGGAATGTTAGATGAGATACAGCGAAAAGCGGCACATGATCCGAAGTGGCGAACAAAGTTACTTGAGACCAGACATACGGAAGAACCATTGCGTGAATTCTGCAAAGTTTGTAGATCATATGGTTATGAGATATATGAGATGGATGTTGTCTGTGCCGGCGAAGAATTTCATGCAGAGATGAAACGCAGTACCAATGGAGGGGGAGAAAATTCACCCAAATTGGCGGATGAAGATGATTTTTATGAACTTATGATGATAAGTTTAGAAAAATAATATATGTTTATACGTAGGAGAAAGAGAGAATGAATGAGTTAGAAAACAAGGGAGCAGAGTATGATTTCTATGCCAAACTTCCACTGAAAAAAGCAATTCCACTTGGATTGCAGCATGTATTGGCTATGTTTGTTGGTAACCTGACACCGATTTTGATTATTACAGGTGCCTGTGGAATGGGTGTTGGAAGCGAATTTGCGCACTTGCAGGTAGATTTACTTCAGAATGCAATGCTGGTTGCCGGGATTGTGACACTGATCCAGCTATTTGCTATTGGACCGGTAGGAGGAAAGGTGCCGATCATTATGGGAACAAGTTCCGGATTTATCGGTGTGTTTAACAGTGTTGCACAGGTGATGGGCGGAGGCATTCTTGGCTATGGCGCAATTATGGGTGCATCCGTGATTGGAGGACTTGTTGAGACGGTACTCGGATTTATGTTAAAACCACTTCGTAAATTTTTCCCTGCAGTGGTTACAGGAACGGTTGTACTTTCCATTGGACTTTCTCTGATCGGAGTAGGAGTTAATTCTTTTGGCGGCGGAAATGCGGCAAATGATTTTGGCTCTGTTGAGAATCTGATGCTTGGTGCGATTGTTCTGATCGTAATTATTGCATTTAAGCATGGAACAAAGGGAATGACCAGTGCGTCTTCCATTTTAATTGGTATTATTGTAGGATATATTGTTGCAGCTATTATGGGAATGCTACTTCCAACAACAGCAGTAAACGCAGAGGGTGTGGAATATACCAAAGCATGGGTGCTCAACTGGGATAAAGTGGCACAGGCAAGCTGGTTTTCGATTCCAAAGATTATGCCTGTAAAACTTGTATTTGATGCTCGTGCAATTATTCCGGTACTGATTATGTTTATCGTAACAGCAGTAGAAACAGTTGGGGATATCTCCGGTGTTATGGAAGGCGGTATGGGAAGAGAAGCTACTGATGAAGAGCTTTCAGGCGGAGTAATCTGTGATGGAGCAGGCTCGAGCTTTGCAGCTCTTTTTGGAGTACTTCCAAATACATCCTTTAGCCAGAACGTAGGTCTTGTAACTATGACAAAGATTGTGAACCGGTATGCACTGGCAACAGGAGCGGTGTTCCTGATTCTTTGTGGATTATTTCCAAAACTTGCAGCTCTTATTTCAATTATGCCACAGAGTGTTCTTGGTGGGGCAGCAGTTATGATGTTTTCATCTATTGTAGTCAGTGGTATCCAGTTAATTACGAAAGAACCTCTTACGGCAAGGGGAATTACGATTGTGTCAGTTGCACTTGGACTCGGATATGGTATTGGTTCTAATGCAGGAGTGTTAAGTCATCTTCCACAGACAATTCAGCTTATTTTCGGTGGATCAGGAATTGTGCCGGCGGCTCTTGTTGCAATTTTGTTAAATATAATGCTTCCAAAAGATAAGGAAAATTAGAAACATAGAGAAAAGTGGAGGAAATGAAATGGAATTATTAAAGGAAAGAATTCGCAAAGATGGTGTGATCAAAGAAGGAAATGTATTAAAGGTGGACAGTTTTCTGAATCATCAGATGGATGTAGAATTGTTCCATGAAATAGGTTTGGAATTCAAACGACGCTTCGAAGGGGAAGAAATCAACAAGATTCTTACTATTGAAGCGTCAGGGATTGGAATTGCATGTGTAGCAGCGGAAGTATTTAAAGTTCCGGTTGTATTTGCAAAGAAGACACAGACAAAAAATATTGCAGGTGAGGTATATACTTCTAAAGTAGAATCCTTCACACACGGACGAGTTTACGATATTCGCGTCGCAAAACAGTTCTTGAATAAAGAGGATAAGGTATTGATTATTGATGATTTCCTCGCAAATGGGAAAGCTCTTGAAGGTTTAATTGAACTGATCAATGAATCAGGAGCAACTTTAGTCGGAGCGGGAATTGTTATTGAAAAAGGATTCCAGGTAGGCGGAGAATTGATTCGATCAAGAGGAGTACGCGTAGAATCATTGGCAATTGTGGACAGTATGGATGAAAAGACGGGAGAAATTGTTTTCCGTGAATCATAGGTCGAGGTATAGTTATGTTATATACAATACCAGATTATTATAAAGAATTTAGATGTACAGCAAACGAATGCGAAGATACTTGTTGTGCCGGTTGGCAGATTGTGGTTGATAAGAAATCTCTTTCCAGATATCGGCAGATAAAAGGAAAATTTGGGAAAAGGGTTCAGAAAAGTGTTAATTGGAAGACGGGAACTTTCCGTCAGGATCAAGAGCGCAGATGTGCATTTCTCAATGAGAATAATCTTTGTGATCTTTATACGAACCTTGGCGAAAGAAGTTTGTGCAGAACCTGCAGGCTTTATCCAAGACATATAGAAGAATTCGAAGGAGTGCGTGAGATCTCACTCTCTGCCTCTTGTCCGGAGGTGGCAAGAATGCTTCTGGATCGCAAGAGCCCGGTGACATTTAAAACATATAAAAAAGCCGGAGAAGAGGAGTACGAGGATTTTGATCCATTTCTATTTTCTATATTGCAGGATGCCAGAGATGCGATAGTGAAAATTCTTCAGAACAGAGAGTTTGCAATGAACGTAAGAGAAGGTCTGATTCTCGGGATGACGCACGATATGCAGAGACGCATACAAAGCAGAGAGCTTTTTGATTGTTATTCTGTGATTGAGCGGTATCAGACGGAGAAAGCGGCAGAATTTACAAAAAACGTAATAGCAAATGGAACAGAAAAGAAAACTTCCAGACGATTGTTTTCTTATCTCTATCAACTGGAACTTTTGAGAGAAGATTGGGGCATCCTTCTTGTAGAGGCGGAGGAACTTTTATATGGCAGTGGTGAGTCTGATTACTGGAAAAAGAGAGCAGAATTTGAAGCCTGGAGAAAAGAATATTTAACAGAATGGGATATTCATGCAGAGCAGCTTCTGGTGTACTTTATTTTTACTTATTTTGTGGGGGCTGTCTATGATGGAGCAGTTTATGACAAAACAAGATTTTCTGTTTCTATGGTACATCTGATCCAGGAACTCTGGATGGCAAGATGGCTGAAAAATAAAGGAGAGCTTACAATAGAAGAAATGGTGGACTTGTTGTATCGATTTTCAAGAGAAATAGAGCATTCTGATGAGAATCTGAAAAGAGCAGAGCAATTAATGAGAAAATAATTGAAAGGACGTGTTCGAAAAGGATGCGTCTTTTTTTCATCAATGTTATAATAAGAAGCAGAAAGCTGACAGGAGACTGAAAAATGAGAACAAAAGCAGAAATTTTGAATTTAATTGAAGAGGAAGATGTTGAACTTATCCGTCTGCAGTTTACGGATATGTTTGGTAATTTGAAAAATATTGCAGTTACAGCGGAGCAGGCAGAACATGTGCTTGATCATGGGGTTATGTTTCGTGGAGATGCGATGTTTGGAGAATGTGATTATGAAAGAGAGGATTTATATTTACATCCGGACTGGGACACTTTTTTGATTCTTCCGTGGAGACCACAGCATGGGAAAATTGCCAGATTTTTATGCGATATTTACCATTCAGACGGAAGTGTCTATGAGTGGAATCCCAGAAGAATTTTACAGAGAGTGATCAATGAGGCAAAAGCAAAGAAATATACATTCCAGGTAGATCCAGGCTGTGAATTTTTTCTGTTTCAAACGGACGAAAATGGCTGCCCGACAACCATTACTTATGAAAACGCAGGATTTATGGATGTAGCACCGACAGATTGCGGAGAGAATGCGAGACGTGAACTGGTTATGAGTCTGGAGGAGATGGGATTTCATATTGAATCTTTGCATCATGAATCAGAACCTTCTCAACATGAAATTGATCTCAAGGCGGATGATCCGATGAAAATTGCGGACGCAATCGTTACATTTAAATCGGCAGTGCGCCTCATTGTGAAACGTTTTGGCCTGCATGCTACATTTATGCCAAAGCCAAGACGCGATATGGCAGGATCTGGAATGTATTTGAATATTTCCACATATAAAGAGGGTGAAAATTTATTCAGTTTAGATTCGGACAGTGAGGTTATATCGGAGGAACTGAACTATTTTATTGGCGGAATTATGAAATATGCGCCGGAAATGTGCGCAGTGACCAACCCGCTTGTGAATTCTTACAAACGGTTGATGTTCGAACCGGATGCGCCGAAAGAACTGGCATGGTCGCAGAAAAATGTAGGGGCTGCAGTGAAAGTTCAGAGCAGACAAGGAGAAGATACCAGAGTATGTCTGAAATTTCCGGACCCGGCCGCGAATCCGTATTTGGCACTTGCGGTATGTATTGCTGCCGGTGTAAAGGGAATGGAAGAAAAAATAGATGTAGGACTTCCGAAATCAGAGTGCTGTGAAGAGGGGAAGAATGTGAAATGTCTTCCGGGAACACTTCGTGAAGCGGTACTGTTGATGCAGCGAAGCGATTTTATGAAAAATGTATTGGGAGAATCCTTCGTTTATATGTACACGGAAGCCAAGCTGAAAGAGTGGGATGCATATATGGCTGATATTTCACAATGGGAACTGACGGAATATTTGAACAGAATTTAAGAGGGAAAGCATCATGGGCAGCATAATTGTAGTCCTGCCGAAACTTGAGGATGCAAAATACATTAGTGATATATTAAGAAAATATGGTCTGGAGACCACAATGGTATGTACGAGCGGGAGAGAGCTGCTTCCGAGATTAAGCACTCTGGGAAGTGGTGTTATAATCTGCGGACGCAGGTTAAAGGATATGCATTATACAAAGCTTGCGGAATACTTACCGGAATATTTTGATATGGTTCTGCTTACTTCTGATGCAGAACTGGCAGAAGTTTCGCCCAAAATCTTGCGTCTGACCTTGCCGATTCGTATAGGCGAATTAGTAAGTATGATAGAGACGCTGTTGCAGCAGCAGGAACAGCGTCTGAAGAAGAAACGAAAAAAGCCAAAAAAAAGAACAGAAGAAGAGCAGAAAATCATTGATTCCGCCAAAGCAGTGCTGATGGAGCAGAATCAGATGACAGAACAGGAAGCATTTCGCTATATTCAGAAAAGCAGTATGGAATCAGAGACAAATATGGTGGAAACGGCACAAATGATTTTACTGTTAAAACAAAATTATTAGCAGACTTAGGGATTGACAGAAAATGATAAACTGGAAGAGCTGTCCGAATTAACGGACAGCTCTTCTGATATAGTAAACACAGAAAAAACGTATAAAGAAAAAGGAGTGTTTACTATGACAAAGCATAAAGGAATTTCAGTTGATGGAGTCATTCTGGCAATCATTGCAGGATTATTATTACAGGCAATTATTTTCAACTTATCAGGGATTAATGCGACAGAAGTGCCGGTGAAGGTGATTCTTATCTCTTGGATAGTGCTTGCATCGGGATTTGGAATCTTGGCAGAATTGACAGATTTTTAAAAACAGATAATTTCAATAAAAAGTAAAAGAAAACAGAAAAAATAAGAAGTAATACAAAATTATCTGGAAAAGATGTTGACATTTAAAACCACTCGTGTTATATTAAATACAACAAAAGAAGATTCGATTTAAAAATAAAAGAAGAATCGAAAATCAAAAGAAAGAGGGGTTATATAGTGAAACTTCTAGAATATCATTAAAGAGCTATTTGATTTGTAAAGAAAAATCAAATAGCTCTATTTT
>Ga0129317_1000675_pt1 | contig 32239 bp, 44 predicted proteins | sample Cm1ome_FD_94430 | JGI IMG/M metagenome (GOLD analysis project Ga0129317, IMG submission 94430) | Eastern black-and-white colobus group fecal microbial communities from Wisconsin, USA - Cm1105 metagenome | ecosystem: Host-associated > Mammals > Digestive system > Large intestine > Fecal | place... | reverse complement strand
TTGACGGATGCAATGATCCAAATAGAGCCACGTCAGACCAATTACTCCCCTATATTATAATAAAATAAGTGCAGATGTCAGAGTTAATTACTCTCTAACAACTACACTTTTATGGTACTAAATTAAAGCTTTTCTTTTAGGGGGACAGAATATTTAAATATCCTGTTCCCGCTGTCTCAAATGTTTTCCGATGACCGTCAAAAATGTAATACTGGTAATTACAGCCGCCGTCAAATCCACGATCGGCTCTGCGTAAAATACCGTTTTCGCAGTAAAAACTACGGGAAGTATCAGCGTGAGTGTAACGTAACTGGTTTTTCTGAATAGTGAAAGCGCCAGCGCTGTTTTGGTTCTTCCAAGTGCTGTAAGTCCATCAACAAAGACATACTGAAAACTCAGCGGAATCACCGACAATGTATAAACCTTGATTCCCCACACTGCCAACTCTGCCAGTTCTCCCTGCCGCGTAAAAATCATAACAAAGTACGGTGCAACAATCCGCGTAGCCACAAACATAATCGTGGTAAAGATAATTCCCATTTTCAGAATGTGCCATTCCGCTTTTTTTACTCGTTCCATCTGTCTTGCCCCGTAATTATAGCTCAAAATCGCCTGTGTTCCTCCACTGATCCCGATCAGCGGTCCGGTAATCAGCATCATATAACTTTGTACGATAGTTGCACCGGAAATCAGCAAATCGCCCTGTCCCGGTCCGCCATATTTCTGAAGTACCGCATTTGTAATCAATATAATCAGACTGTCTGTTGCCAGAATCATAAATGGTGAAAACCCTACCGCTCCGATTTTCAGCATCGTTTTCCAATCATAATTTCCAAAGCAAATCCCAATCGGCGCTTTTTTGCCAAGCAAAAATCCCATCGCAAAAAAACAGGAAAGCATCTGTGCGATCACGGTAGCAATCGCTGCTCCCGCTACACCCATGTCCAATACAAAAATAAATATGGGATCTAACAAAATATTTGAAATTGCTCCGGTCAGTACCGTTGCCATTCCAATCGTAGAAAAGCCCTGACAAGTAATAAAAAAATTCAGGCCAATGGACATTAATGCAAAAAATGTTCCCACGGTATAAATTGTCATGTATGTATTTGCATATACAAATGTCACGTCACTTGCTCCGAACCACCGAAGCATCCGATCTTTTAAAAGCAAAAAGGATAGTGTCAGAGCAACCGCAAATCCGATCAGAAGCAAAAAAGAGTTCGACATCAACTGACGCGCTCTCTTTTCATTCCCCTCTCCCTGGCGCATCGCCATCAGAATCGAACCGCCAAGTCCAATCAAAGTCGCAAATGAGCTGAGCAGGGTTACGATCGGACCACAGATCCCGACTCCCGCCAGTGCAAGATCTCCGATTTTCGGAATATTACCTATATACATTCGGTCAATAATGCTGTATAAAATATTTACAAACTGAGCAATCATTGTAGGAATTGCAAGCCGCAGTACCAGACTTCCAACCGGATCCTTCCCCAAATCATTTGTTTTTCTCAACCTCAAACACTCCTTTTATCCACGAATTATATGTTAGAACAGCAAAAAGGAGCTTAACGCTCCTCTTTACTCTACATTATATATTTTTTCAGGATGTGTGTAAACATTAAATTTATCATCTCTGGCAAATGCAACCAAAGTAATCCCGAATTTTTCAGCCATATGGCATGCATAATCTGTAGGTGCAGACCTTGCAATGATCATTCCGCAACCCATAGCCGCGACCTTCTGCATAATTTCTGCCGGCACGCGCCCGCTGAACACTAAAATTCCATTTTTCATTGGAATTTTCTGCTCCAGACAGGTTCCGATTACCTTATCTACCGCAACATGTCTGCTGACGTCTTCTTTATAAACAATGAACTCTCCATTTCTCGCAAGTGCGGCGCAATGTACGCCTCCTGTGCGATGGAATAATACAGATCCATTTTCAAGTATTCCTGCCAACTTGATCACCTCGTCAGCCGACACTTTCAACTTCTCCATATCTGGTTCTGCTTTATCTTTTGAAACGTCTGTTCTTGTAGTCACATGTACCTTGCCATCTTCTGATACACTGATCTTACTCACCTCTTCAAATGTCGAGAAATAACTTTTCATATATAAATATCCAATCGCCGCTTCTTTGATTTCCCATGGAGAGCAGGCAAGTTCTCCTGCTCTCTCATCATTCACATAGATTTCGATACTTATCTCCTCAACCAGTTCTCTTGGCACTTTTGAAAAATGGTTTCCGTCATAGGCAATTACATCTCTGACTACAGAATCTCTCATTTTATGCTTCATTTATTTTACTCACCTTAACAGCACATACTTTATATTCCGGTGTACTTGAAATAGAATCCAATGAATCATTCGTCAGCCAGTTAGCGCCATCTACATAGTGGAATGGCATCCATACTTCTCCGCCTCTTGTCTTACTTGATACGTGAGCAGCAGCTGTAATTTCTCCACGGCGAGAAGATACTGCAACAAGTTCTCCGTCCTTAATTCCAAGATTTTCTGCATCTGCTGTATTGATTTCAATAAAGTTAGCATTGGCAATTTCATTGATTCCTGCTGTCTTGTCTGTCATAGCACATGCATTATAATGGTAAAGGATACGTCCTGTCATCATAGTAAGTGGATATTCTTCATCTGGAAGCTCTGTTGATGCTTCATATTTTGCTGGTCTGAAGTATCCAAGTCCTCTTGAGAATTTGCCCACATGCATGATTGGTGTCCCCGGATGTTCCGGTGACAGACATGGCCACTGAAGTCCGCGTCCTCCAACTTCTTCACTATCAAGACGAGCATGACTAATTCCTGCGAAGGATGGTGTTACAGATGCAATTTCGTCCATAATTTCTGCTGCTGTAAGATGTGGCTGTGGATATCCCATACGGTTCATGATTTCTGTGAAAATCCATGTATCCGGTTTTGCTTCGCCTTCGATTGTAACTGCTTTTCTTACACGCTGTACACGACGTTCTGTATTAGAGAATGTTCCTTCTTTTTCTGCATAAGAAATACCAGGTAAAATAACATCTGCAAGTTTTGCTGTCTCTGTCATAAAGAGTTCATCGATTACAAAGAAATCTAATGCTTCGAGACATTTCATTACATGATGTGTATTTGGATCTGTTCTCACAGGGTCTTCACCAAAGATGAATAATCCCTTGATTTCTCCAGTAAGCATCTTAGGGAAACAATCTGTTGCTTTCACACCAATATTTGGATTCAGCTTTGTATTCCATGCTTTTTCAAATTTTTCAAGAATTCCTTCTTTATCAATATTCTGATATCCTGGGAACTGATTTGGAGATGCTCCCATATCACATGCTCCCTGTACGTTGTTCTGTCCACGAATTGGGTTTACACCACATCCAGGACGTCCGATCTTACCTACCATCATGGCAAGGTTAGATAAAGACATAACACCTTCTGTACCTGTATGATGTTCTGTTACACCAAGGCAGTACATAATCGGAGCTTTATCAACAGTAGCATATACTCTTGCTGCTTCGCGGAGCATATCTACATCAACGCCGCAGATTTCAGCAACTTTTTCCGGAGTATAATCTTTTACTACTTCTTTTAATGCTTCAAAGTTTTCTGTACGCTCTGCAATGAATGTTTCATCAACAAGACCTTCATTGATAATGATATTCATCATACCATTAATGAGCGCAACGTTTGTTCCCGGTTTTAATTTCAGATGGATATCTGCATCTTTCGCAAGGTCAATGTCACGTGGGTCTACAACAATTAATTTTGCTCCACGCTGCACAGCCTGACGAACCTGCATACCAATAACCGGATGTGCGTGTTCTGGATTAGATCCTACCAGGAGGATTGCATCTGATTCATGAGTAATATCATAAATTGTATTAGTCATGGCACCTGATCCTAACGTAGTTGCAAGACCTGCAACTGTAGGAGCATGTCAGACACGGGCACAGTTATCGGTATTATTGCTCTTAAATGCTGTACGTACCATTTTCTGAAGCATATAAATATCTTCATTACATGAACGTGAGCAAGCAAAACCGGCCAGTGCCTCACCTCCGAAATTATCTCTGATTTCAGTAAACTTCGATGCAACAAGATCAAGGGCTTCTTCCCATGTTGCTCTCTCAAATTCACCTGTTTCTTTATTTTTAATAAGTGGATAACGGATTCTTTCATCACAATCCACAAAATCAAACGAACCGCTGCGTCCTTTTACACAAAGGAGACCATGGTTAGAAGGCCCATCAGCACCTTCGCAGTCAACAATTTTACCATTTTTCACGATAAGATCCATCTGACATCCTGTTGCACAGTGTGGACAAGTTGTACGCACACGCTGTACTTCCCATGGGCGGTATGCTTTTTTACGTTTTTCAACCAATGCTCCTGTAGGACATGCCTGTGCACAGTTACCACAAGATTCACACAAGCTGCTCTTCCAGTTTAATCCGAATGGAACATTGATAAATGTAAATGCTCCTGATTTTCCAAGTTCAATCGCATGTCTTCCTGTTGCATGTGCACAAGTCATAACACATCTCTGACAGTGAATACATTTTGACGGATCGTATGAAAGGAATGGATGTTCATCTACTTTTTTGTGTCCAAGTTTATGTCTTCCACCTTCATATTCCGTTGTTTCAATTCCATATTCATTACAGTATCTCTGCAAATCGCAGTTTCCATTTCCTTCACAACTAAAACAATCTTTATTATGCTCAGAAAGAAGCAATTCTAAAACTGTTTTTCTGGCTTTGATAACACGTTCTGAGCGTGTCTTAACTACCATACCTTCTTTTGCTTTTGTGTTACATGAAGTTACAAGGTTATCACTTCCTTCTACTTCTACTACACAAAGGCGGCATGAACCAATGTCACTTACACCTTCCAGGTAACAAAGTGTAGGAATTTCGATACCTGCAGATCTTGCTGCCTGAAGAATGGTCATGCCTTCTGTTGCTTCCACATTTCTTCCATCAATTATTAAACGCATCTTTTTCCTCCAAAAATATATCGTTCTATTACAATAGCATCAATTTTTCTTATTGTTCTTCTGTACTTACCAGTTTTCCGGCTCCAAATACATCACATCTTAAACATCTGCCACATTCCTGTCTTGCTTCTTCCGCAGTCATTGGACATTCTACATGTTCAAAATCTTTTTTACGGAGATAAGCAGGACGTTCCTGAATATTTACACGGCCTGTTGGCACACGGTTATTTGCTCTGGCTTCTGGAGCAACCACACCACAATCTAATTTGTGATGATATCCAAGATATTCATCAATTGCATTTGCAGCAACTTTACCACCTGCAATCGCACGAATTGCTGTTGCCGGTCCTGTTGCACAGTCACCGCCTACAAATACACCTGGCATGCCTTCTACTGATGTATCAAGGCCTGCCTGGAAAATCTTTCTTTCTGCCGGCATACCGAACTCTTCAAATGGAGCGCTTACAATATCCTGACCTACTGCAATAAGAATTACGTCACAAGGGATTCTTTCTTCTGGTTTCGATTCTGCATTTAATGGTGCAGGTCTTCCTCCACGATATGGACCAATCATCTGAGGCTGTACCCAAAGTGCTGTACAATCATTATTTTCATTTGTTTCAATTCTTACTGGAGACTGGAGAAGTATAAGCTCGATACCTTCCATTACTGCTGATTCGATTTCTGTATCAAGAGCAGTCATATCTTCCTGTCGTCTTCTATATACGATACGAACATCTGCCGCACCACAGCGAAGTGCACTTCGTGCAGCATCCATTGCTACGTTACCACCACCGATAACCGCTACTGTTTTGCCTGTATAATCCGGTTTCTTTCCATGACCGATCTGATCTAGCATCTCTACTGCTGAAAATACGTTGTTCGCATCAATACCATCCAGACGCAGCTTCTTACCTACCTGCGCGCCGATTGCAACAAACATTGCATCATGGCTGTCTTTCACTTCCTGAACAGAAATGTCTTTTCCTACGCATGTATTGTATTTTACTTCAATATTTCCTGTAGAAAGAATTGCTCTGAAATCTTCATCCATTCTGTCTTTTGGGAAACGATAGTTCGGAATACCATACATTAACATACCGCCGAGGCGTTCTTTTGCTTCATATACAGTTACTTTATGTCCCATAAGTGACAGATAATAAGCTGCTGTCATACCACATGGACCACCACCGATAATACCGACTGTCTTACCTGTTAAAGGATTTGCCTTTGGTACTTCTACCTGATCTGCGGAAATCTGATCTACCGCATACTTCTTGATACCACGGATATTAAGTGGTGCATCAATCAAAGTTCTTCTGCATCGTTCCTCGCAAGGATGTTCACAGATCATCGCACAAGCGGTCGGAAGCGGATTATCTCTTCTAATTAAATTGATTGCATCTGCATAATTTCCTTCTGCAACATGTGCGATATATCCAGGAATATCAACATGTGCCGGACACATCGTTACACATGGAATCTGCTTTCCGGTATTTCCAGGGCATTCCCCTTTTTCAATATAACCTATGTATTCTTCTCTAAAAATATCGAGTCCTTCCAACACTTCCTGCGCTGCCTGATATCCAATCGCACAGTCTGCGGAATCACGAATCATCTCTGCCAGCTCTTTGATTTCATCAAGAATTTCAATCGTTGCCTGTCCTCTAAGTACGCGAACGAGCATTTTTTCCAACTGTCTTAAACCATCTCTACACGGAACACATTTTCCACAAGTCTGGGTTCTGGAAGACTGGAGTAATGCCAGCTGAATATTAATTGGACAAGTACCTGGTGCGTAGACACTTACTTTGTTTGAATATTTTTCAAGAAAGTATTCCACTCTCACATCTGCGCTTTTACTGTCCGCAAGATAAATCTTACTCATTTTTCATTCATTCCCTTCTTACTTTATTTCATTTTTATTTTTTTCGTCATTCGATTATCCTATTTATCTGTCTTTCTTAAATAGATAAACCAGTATGTACATCCTACACAAATTGCGCCACCGATAATATTACCGATCGTTACCGGCAACAGATTCTTTCCAAGCATGCCAGCTACAGTAACGCTGCTGAAATCAATACCTGCTTCTGTTGCTGCCTGGGCAAACTGTGGTAATCCTTTTGCCAGAAGTCCTGCACTGATATAGTACATATTTGCAACACTATGTTCAAATCCACAGACTACGAACATCATAATAGGGAAGAAGAGCCCTATTACTTTTCCAGCTACATCTTTTGCTGCAAAAGAAATCCAAACTGCGATACATACCAGGAAGTTACAAAGGATTCCTCGGATCATTGCATCTGAAAATGTCATAGAACATTTTCCTGCTGCTGTAGAAAGAATAGACACAGCCAGCTTATTTCCAAAAAGTGATGGTGTATGTCCATAAATTACTCCCGCTGCAACCAAAAAGCTTCCCACAAAGTTTCCAAGATAAACAACTACCCAGTTTTTCAACATTCCGGCAGCTGTAATCTCTTTTTCCAATAATGGAATCACAAGTAAACTGTTACCTGTAAACAACTCACTTCCAGCCAGTAATACCATTGTAAGGCCACCTGGGAAAACGCATGCTCCAAGGAACTTTGCAACAGAAGCCTGTTCTACTGATACAGATGCTGTCGTTGAAGCAATTCCACCAATAGCAATGAATGCACCTGCAAGAACCGCAAGAAGAAACATTTTGATAACCGGTGTATTTACCTTTCCTTTACCTATATTGACATAATTTTTGGCTACTTCAGCCGGTGAAAAAAGATTCATATCTATCTCCTCCTTATTTTTTCTCATTATAATATTATAGTATAATTATTTTTTATAAAGTTTGTTAAAATAGACATAAAATCATCAAAAAAAGTTGCTGTTTCTACATTTTTCTCCAAAAATGTGGTAAAATATAAAGGATTATTTAAAAGGAGAATCCACCATGCAAATACCTTTGAACGTTTTATTATACAGACTTGCAGCCAATAGTATTTACGAAACATCAAACCTTGATTTGTCCGAATCTTTTAGTTATTTACGATTATTTGATATAAATGCAATGCTGTCATTTTCTGATGATACAGACAAAGAACTCTATCTTATCACCTCTGAAGAGTTAATGAAAAGCACGGATGCCATCTGTGCATATAACTTTAATAAAAGCAGTGTCTTCTTATGCACTTGCAATGATGAAAATATCCATATCAGCCAATTTTCCGACAGTTTGTCTATGGTTTTATTATATACAACAAATTCTTATGCCGAAATTTTCAATAAAATACTGACCATTTTCCATGATTTTGAAATATGGGACAAGAACTTTCATCTGACTCTTCTTCGCGGTGGAACTATGCAGGATCTATTAAATTTATCCTACAATATCATGACGCATCCAATGGTTATTTTAGACGGTAATTTCTCTTTACTAGGCGAATTCCGGACAAATGAAATCGACGATGCTGTAATCGATGAAATCCTGACCGCCGGATATGTGACTCCACAGGCAATGACCCGCCTGAGGCAGGATGGATTGATCTCCACCTCAGAAAATGTGGCAAACCCATTAATCAATTATTATTGTATTACAGCGCATGACTGTTATTACAGTATGATGTACCGCTTTACTGCCAATAATCACATTGTCGGATATGCACTTATTTTCCGAAATCGTGTACATCCTAAAACGAATTACCTTTACCTCATGAATATGGTGGCAGAAAATTTGCGGCTTTTTTTCCAACAGGAACGTTATACCAACCATTCTTTTCAGGAAAATTATGAGATACTTTTAACTAATATTCTTGACCATCCGGAAACACCGCCAAAACAGTTGGAAGATCAGCTCAGTTATATTCCGGGGTTTACAATGAAAGGCTATTTTTTACTGGCCCAACTGACCTACAATGACGTTTCCGAGTTACCGCTCTCTTTTCTGAGCTGGAATTTGCGAAACAGTTTTTCTTCTGTCAAACCTTTTGTATATGAAAACAAAATCTACATCTTAAAAATAAGCACCGATACCATACCGGCGCACCAATTTTTTACACCTGAAGAGGAAGCTCTTTTCAAAAATCTGCTTAAAAAGCATGATTTTTCCTGCGCGGTCAGCAACCCATTCTTCTCACTTATGGATTTGCCTATCGCTGCCTCCCAATGCCGGGAAACTATAAAACTGAATCCGCCTGCGCAGAACCAGTTTCTCTATTTTAACGATGTCACCTTTCAATACATTCTTTCTAATTTGAAAAAGGGTTCTATGCAATTAATAGAGTCTCCTCATTATCATCTGTTAAAACAGTATGATTCCGAACACAATACAGACCTGTGCGAAATCTATATAAAATATTTAAAAAACAACGGTAATATCAATCAGACTGCAAATCAAATCTTTATGCATCGAAACACCGTTTTCAACAAAATAAAGAAAGCTGTTTCCATTATGCATAATGAATGTGATACTTTTCAATCACAGATAGCCTTTTTCTTATCTTATCTGAATGATCATCAATAGAATAAAGAATATGGCAAAAAAAATAAAATGACTGTGCAAACAGCCATTTTATTTTTTATAATACTTTTGATAAAAAGTCTTTTAATCTTTCATCCTTTGGATTTGCAAAAAATTCCTCTGGACTGTTTTCTTCTTTAATTTTTCCTTCATCAATAAATACAACTCTGTTTGCAACTTCTTTGGCAAATCCCATTTCATGGGTTACAACAACCATTGTCATACCTTCTTTTGCAAGTTCTTTCATAAGTTCAAGAACTTCTCCTACCATTTCAGGATCCAGCGCCGAAGTAGGTTCATCAAAAAGAATCACATCCGGATTCATTGCCAGCGAACGGACAATCGCGATACGCTGTTTCTGTCCACCAGAAAGTGTAGATGGATAGACATCTGCCTTATCTTCCAGACCAATTCGTCTCAAGAGATTCATTGCCTGTTCTTTGGCTTCTTCTTTGATCTGCTGCTTCGTCTTCGTAATTGGCTGTTTCTCTTTTTTAAAGAGATTTGCTCTCTTTGACTTTTTCAAATCCTGACACTGCAAATATACTGGAGCCAGCATGATATTTTCCAAAACTGTTTTATTATTAAATAAATTGAAATGTTGGAACACCATTCCCATATGGCGTCTATGTTCATTGATATCTACTCTCATATCAGCAATATCAACACCATTAAAGATAATACTTCCACTGGTTGGATCTTCCATACAGTTCAGGCATCGTAAAAAGGTACTCTTTCCTGATCCTGAAGGTCCGATAATCGCTACAATATCTCCTTTATTGATTTTCATATTGATTCCGGTTAGAACTTCTGTATCTCCAAAGCTTTTCTTAAGATTAATTACGTCTATCACTCTTCTTAAGGCTCCTTTCCATTAATTTGATCAACAGAGAAATTACAAGTACAAGTATAATATAAATCATTGCCATTACAAGGTAAGGCACCATGAACTCGTAACTGTTTGTTCCGATGTAATTAAATGCAACATAAAGATCTGCTGCACCGACAAAACTTACTACGGAAGTCTCTTTGATTAATGAAATGAATTCATTTCCCAAAGTTGGAAGAATATTTTTCACCGCCTGTGGAATTACGATCTTCACCATACTTGTTCCAAAACTTAATCCCACTGCACGTCCTGCTTCCATCTGTCCCACATCAACGGACTGGATACCGCTTCGCATAATTTCGGAAATATAAGCTCCACTATTTAATCCAAATACTAACATGGCAACTTGAACGCCGGTAACTCTAACTCCAATAATCGGCAAAAGAACATAATAAAATACCAGAAGCTGTACTACGATCGGTGTACCACGGAACAGCGCTACATAAAAACTGCAAATAGAATTCAACACTCTTGGAAGTACTTTATATTTTGGAATTACCCGCACAGTCGCGATTAATGTTCCAATTACAATTCCAATACACAGACCTGCAATTGCAATCAGAAGTGTATTCTGTAACCCTTCCAGTACTTTTACATACCCATTCTCCTGCCAGAATATTTCTGCAAATATTTTTACTTTTTGTTCAAAATTCCCCATCGTTTTTCAATCCTTTTTCTAATATTACTACTGAACAGCATTAATAGCTTCAGTAATAGCAGCAGCTGGCGCCGCATCAATTATCACAAACTGAATATTTCCATTTAACATATCCTGCACAGCAAGTGATCCACTCTTATACATTACACATTTGGCAGGAAGACCTTCAAAGCCCCAATCTTCATCGCCTTCAATATAATACTGTGCTGTTGTACCAGTCTGTACACCGATAGAAGTATCTTCATTCAACTCATTCAGAAGTGTTTCCACATCTTCGGCAGTTTTACATTCATCAAAGTCCGTATTTGTACTTGGTACAATAAGTTTCTGAGATGCTTCATAATAAGATTCTGTAAATGTTACATATTCTTCTCTTTCAGCATTAACTGTAAGTCCTGCCATGGCAATATCACATTTCTGTTGTCCTACAGAAAGACATACGGCCTCGAAATCCATATTCAAGATAACAAGCTCTTTGTCAAGTTCCTCTGCGAGCAGTTCTGCGATCTCCATATCAATCCCGTAATACTTGTCTCCCTTTGTATATTCAAATGGTTCAAATGCTGCATTTGTAGCAACAACAAGCTGATCTTTGGAATCATCTAATTCTGCAGATTCTACTGCTACCGGTTCTCCACCTCCAAAATATCTTGTACAGATTTCTTCTAATGTTCCATCTTCTTTGATTTTTGCAATAAATGCATTCACGTCTTCAAGAAGTTCCGGCTGTGTCTTATCAACACCAAATGCATATTCTTCATTCGTCAATTCAATGTCAATCACTTTAGCAGTTACTTTTTCATTTGTTTTTGGCTCTGAATCTGCATTTCCCCCACAAGCCACCAGTGAAAGTGCACATGCAAATGTCAGTACAACACTTACTAATTTTTTCATAATAATTTCCTCCAAATCATTTTCATATTCTATACAAAAATATAGTTATCATTTTATCACTTTTTTTTTAAAAAACAAGTGGCTATTTATACATTTTTCATGCATAAATAGCCGCTTTTTCTGTATAACCTGTATATTATTATCCCCAAATTGCAAAATATACCAAAACCAGAACCCCAAGAACGATCCGGTAATACCCAAAAGCCTTAAAATCATTCTTTTTAATATATGATAACAAGAACTTAATCGCGATAATCGAAACTACAAACGCCACAATACATCCCACAAGCAAAATAGCTACTTCCAGCGCTGTATAGTGGAATCCAAACTTGACCATCTTGAGTGCACTCGCACCAAACATAACCGGAATCGCCAGATAGAATGTAAATTCTGTTGCCACATATCTTGATGTACCAAGCATCAATCCTCCGAGAATCGTAGCACCTGAACGGGACGTTCCCGGGATCATTGCCAGAACCTGGAAAAATCCTATTCCAAGCGCCGTTGAATACGGCAGCTGAGACAACTTTGTAATATGCGGATGCATATCTTTATTTCGATTCTCGATAATAATGAAAAACACACCATATATGATAAGCATCAATGCAACAACAACATAATTGTAAAGATATTTATCCAGGATATCATCAAACAACAATCCCAAAATCATTGCCGGTAAAATAGCCACAATAATCTTACACCACAAATTTATAGTGAGTCTCTTTTGTTTTGCATTTTTACGTCTTGAAAATGGATTCAGCTTTTCAAAATATAGTACAACAACTGCCATAATCGCTCCAAGTTGAATCACGACACGAAACATAGTCATAAATGCCTCGCTCGTTGACATATGTAGAAATTCTTCTACCAAAATCATATGTCCAGTGCTGCTGATCGGCAGCCATTCTGTTATTCCTTCAACTATACCTAAAATAATTGCTATTAAAATATCTGTCATCCTGTTTTCCTCTTTCTGTTTTATAAATTTATATTCTTTTTATCTGATATAAGACCATATAATTATAACAAAGTTTGCGTAATAAAGCAATTTGTAGTATAATAATACAAGTTGATTTTTGAAGAAAGGAAATTATTTATGAAGAAAAACTTTAAAACTTTGGCTAGACGTCTTCTTGCTATGTCCTGTGCCATTGTCTTCTGTTCTACCGGCATTGCCGCTCAGGCAGATGATGTCAGCAACCTGGAACAGCAAACTACCAATCTACAAAACCAGCTGGATAAACTAAATAATGAATTGAATTCACTTAGCTCTGAGATCACAACAATCGCATCGCAGATCGATGAAGCGAATGCTGAAATCGAAAAAGCAGAACTTGATCTTGCCGCGGCAAAGCTAAACGAAGAAATGCAATATACTGCAATGAAAAAGCGTATTAAATTTATGTACGAAACCGGCAATCCTTCTTTTCTTGCTATGATCTGTCAGTCAAAAAATATGGCTGATTTCTTAAATCGTACGGAATTTGTCAGAAACATCACTGAATATGACCGTCAAATGTTATCTGATTTGAAAGAAATACGTGCCGATATCGAAGATAAGGAAGCTTCTTTAAAAGAAGAGCAAGCCAATTTACTTTCCATGCAGGAAACATTAAAGAGTAAATCCGATGAGCTTAATACAAAGATTTCTTCTACCTCCGGTGAGTTACAAGCCTCTGCTGAGGCTCTCGCTAATGCGAAGGCTGCCCAGAATATCTCTTCCGAAGGCTCTAACAAACCTGCACCACCTGATAACATCTCAACGGATGACCTTGTGTTATTCGCTGCCATTCTTCAGTGCGAAGCCGGAACAAGTAATTACGATGCTTTGCTGGCTGTTGCCACTGTTATCATGAATCGTGTAGAAAGTTCGAGCTATCCTAACACCATATATGGAGTCGTCTATCAACGAGGACAATTCTCCCCGACATGGAATGGAAGTTTGAGCCGTGTTCTCGCAAAAGGTCCTGCGTCTTTATGTTATCAGACTGCCCAGGACGCTCTTAATGGAAGTCGGCTGTCATCTGTCCGTAATTGTTACTATTTCAATGCTACATGGACAGGCCACCAGGGAACTGTTGTCGGCGGAAATGTATTCTGGTAATTCAATCGGCTATTATGATTTTATAAAAAATAAGTTGCGTAACCTTTCTGGATACACAACTTATTTTTATTTACGCGAAGGCATAAGGCGAGCGGAAATGCAAGCATTTCCATTCGCCGCCGCACGCAAACGAGTGAAACTCGCAAAGCGTGTTTCATCTCGTTTCTTAATTATTTTCTTCAATTTCCATAATCATATTTACACGTTCTTCATGTCTTCCCCCAAGAAATTCTGCTTCGAACCATGTGTCAATAATCATTTTGGCCATTTCGATTCCAATGACCCTCGCACCAAAAGCAAGAATATTGGCATTATTATGCTCTCTTGACATTTTTGCTGTATATGGTTCTGAACAAAGGGCAGCTCTTACTCCCTTTACCTTGTTGGCTGCAAGAGAAATTCCAAGTCCTGTTCCACAAATTGCGATTCCGCGGTCAACTTCACCAGAAGCTACAGCTCTTCCAATGATTTCACCGTACTTTGGATAATGACAGCTTTCATGAGAGTCGGTTCCATAGTTCACAACCTCAAAACCTTTTTCTAATAAATAATCAACTACCATATTTTTCATTTCTACTGCTGAATGATCGTTTGCTATTCCTACCTTCATCTTTTCTCTTCTCCTATCATGTTCGTATTATCATAGATATTCTGATTATATCACGACCCACGCTAGCGCGCTACTCGCTGACACTCATTATACCATATTTATATTCTAAAAAAAAGCGGTATAACTCTTCCGAATTATACCACTTTTCTTAGAATATCATATTCAAATTAAACTAATTCAATGATAACTTCCATTGCGCCATCACCTTTACGCTGTCCAATTTTAACGATTCTTGTGTATCCACCGTTACGGTCTGCATATTTAGGTGCGATTTCGCTGAATAATTTGTCAACTAAATCAACTTTCTTTGTGTTTCTCTTCTTTCCAGCAGCTTCTGTTGGAACTTCTGTTACATTGTAAAGAGTTTTAAGCATCTGACGTCTTGCATGAAGTCTTGAAGGCATATCTTTTTTGATTGTCTTTTCAACTTCGTCATATACAGTAACTTTCTTACCGTCTACAACTTCTTTTACTCTCTTACCTTCAGCATCTTTTCTTGCAACTTTTGCTTTGATTGTAACTTCTTCAAAATTGTCTTTTTCTCTTACTGCCATTGCGATAAGACCTTCAGCAATTTTACGAATTTCTTTAGCTTTAGCTTCAGTTGTTCTAATTTTTCCGTGCTGAATTAACATTGTTACCTGATTTCTTAATAATGCCTGTCTCTGGCTTGATGTTCTGCCAAGTTTTCTATATTTTGCCATTGTTCTAATCCTCCACTAATCTGCACATGCTATATACTTCTTCGGTTTTACTATAGCACGTTATCTGGTTATGCTTTCATCGGGCTTACTAGCCAGATGTGGGTTACACGAGCATTGTTTTTATCAAATGCTCTTACTCTTCTCCCTGACTTAATTCCAAGCCAAGTTCTTTTAATTTAGCCAAAACTTCTTCTAATGATTTTCGTCCAAGGTTACGGACTTTCATCATATCTTCTGATGTTCTGTTTGTAAGTTCTTCAACAGTATTGATTCCTGCTCTCTTCAGGCAGTTATATGAACGAACGGAAAGTTCAAGTTCATCAATACTCATTTCAAGTACTTTTTCTTTTTCATCATCTGCTTTTTCAATCATTACTTCAGCAGTGATTGCCACCTCTGATAAATCAATGAATAATTTAAGATGTTCATTAAGTACTTTAGCAGCTAAACTTACTGCTTCATCCGGAGCTAATGTTCCATTTGTCCATACATCTAATGTTAATTTGTCAAAATCTGTGATCTGACCAACACGTGTATTCTGAACAGTAAGATTCACTCTTTCTACTGGTGTGTAGATAGAATCAATCGGAATCACGCCGATCGGCATGTCTTCTGTTTTGTTCTTATCAGCACCTACATATCCGCGTCCTTTTGTAATTGTGAGCTCAATGTAAAGTTTGCTGTCTGCACCGCCATTTAATGTAGCAATCACAGTATCAGGATTCATGATTTCAATATCTGCATCTGCCTGAATATCTGCACCTGTCACAACACCTTCACCTTCAAATTCGATGTATGCTGTTTTCGGTTCATCAGTTTCTGATGTGTTTTTGATTGCTAATGTTTTTAAATTCATGATGATCTCAGTAACATCTTCCTTTACTCCAGGAATTGTACTGAACTCATGCAATACACCATCGATTTTAATCTGACTGATTGCAGCACCCGGTAAAGAAGAAAGCATGATTCTTCTTAAAGAGTTACCTAATGTCGTACCATATCCTCTTTCCAGAGGTTCTACTACGAATCTGCCATATTTTTTATCTTCTGAAATTTCTGTAATTTCAATATTTGGTTTATTAAAATCAAACATTATTCGGGTCCCTCCTTTATGGGTTTTGATTGTTGAGGGTGTTTCTTTTATTCGATCAAGGCCCACCTGAAGACCTTGACCCTAACGCTTGAAAATATAACCTTAACGAACCCCGAAAAAGGGTTCGTTAAGTAGTTTATTCTATGCGTTTTATTTAGAATATAATTCGACGATCAACATTTCATCAACTGGTACGTCGATCATTTCACGTGATGGAAGGTTTTTCACTGTTCCTCTTAAGTTTTCGATGTCTGCATCTAACCATTCTGGAACTAAACGTCCACCTGTTACTTCAACGATTTCTTTGTATCTTGCAGAAGCTTTTTTAGCTTCTTTGATTTCAATTACATCGCCTGCTTTTACTAAATAAGATGGAATGTTAACCTGTTTACCGTTTACTAAAACATGTTTGTGGTCAACGATCTGTCTTGCTTCATTTCTTGTTCTTGCAAAGCCAAGACGGAAAACAACATTGTCTAATCTTGATTCAAGAATAGTCATTAAGTTGTCACCTGTCATACCTTTCATTCTTGCTGCTTTTTCAAAGTAGTTTCTGAAAGGTTTTTCTAATACGCCATAGATAAATTTAGCTTTCTGTTTTTCACGTAACTGAAGACCATATTCGCTCATTTTTCTATTAGCTCTTTTTAACTGTCTGTTAGACTTTTTGTCAATTCCCAAATAAATTGGATCCATTCCTAATGAACGGCATCTTTTAAGAACTGGAACTCTATTTACTGCCATGATCTGTATCCTCCTAATAATAATCGACTAGACTCTTCTACGTTTTGGTGGGCGGCATCCGTTATGTGGTACCGGTGTTACATCGCTGATACTTGTAACATCAATTCCGCATGCCTGAAGGGCACGGATTGCTGCTTCTCTTCCTGAACCAGGTCCTTTTACGAATACGTCTACTGTTTTAAGACCATGTACTAAAGCTGCTTTAGCTGCTGTCTCAGCGGCCATCTGTGCTGCATATGGAGTAGATTTTCTTGAACCTCTAAAACCAAGACCACCTGCACTTGCCCATGATAAAGCATTTCCCTGAGCATCTGTCAAAGTAACGATTGTATTATTGAAAGATGACTGGATATGTGCCTGTCCGCGTTCAACGTTTTTCTTGACACGTTTTTTTGTCACTTTTTTTGTAACTTTCTTAGCCATAATAAAACTAACCTACACTTTCCTATAATCTAATTATTTGTTCCTACTTATTTTTTCTTATTTGCTACTGTTCTCTTTGGACCTTTTCTTGTTCTTGCATTTGTCTTTGTCTTCTGACCACGAACTGGAAGTCCTTTACGATGACGAATTCCTCTGTAGCATCCGATTTCCTGAAGTCTCTTGATGTTAAGAGCGATTTCTCTCTTAAGATCACCTTCTACAACCATAGTTTCATCGATTACTGCACTGATCTTCTTAACTTCATCATCTGTAAGATCTCTACAGCGAGTATCTGGATTTACTCCTGCTTCTTCAAGAATACGAGTAGCACTTGATCTACCAATACCGTAGATATAAGTTAACCCGATTTCTACACGTTTGTCTCTTGGTAAGTCTACGTTTGCAATACGAGCCATTTGTGATTTCCTCCATTTTCCTAAATCTTTTGGTTCTTGTCCTTTCATGAGGCTGTGAGCACTTCTAATTTCAGCGCCCTACCGAATTCCTTGGCACCTTGATTTTGCAAGCTGCAATCCGATATCCCAGCCCAGGTGTGTCGGTATCCACACCCTTTCCGGCAACCGGACCACCGGTAAATGACTGCCGGTTTTATAGGCAATATACCTGAAACCACTGCCCGTGGTGCTTCCTGTATATTTAAAATAGCAGATTGTCTGTACACTCAACATACTGCTATCAGCCGCCTAATTCATTCATAAACAACAATTAAAATTAACCCTGACGCTGTTTATGTTTCGGATTTTCGCAGATAATTCTGACGCTTCCTTTTCTTTTGATAACTTTGCATTTTTCGCAAATTGGTTTTACTGATGATCTAACCTTCACGTCAAATCCTCCTTTCATACCTTGCCTGGTCTGCATTTTCCCACTACTTACGAATTTTTCCATAAGCAGTTCGCATAATAGTATATCACTATTATTTCAATAAAGTCAATACTTTTTTAATCTCTTTACTATTTTATTTTATAAATAGCTTATTTATCTCTCCAGATAATTCTTCCTTTTGACAAATCATATGGTGATAATTCCAATGTCACTTTATCTCCCGGTAAAATCTTGATAAAGTTCATACGGAGCTTTCCGCTGATATGAGCTAATACCTGATGTCCATTTTCCAATTCTACCTGAAACATCGCGTTAGGTAATTTCTCTACTACTGTTCCTTCAATTTCGATAACGTCTGCTTTTGACATATTAAGTTTCCTCCATCAATTCTATGATCGCTGTCTTCCTATACTTATTCAATATGTTTCTAATACTTGCATCATCCGCATCTTCGATATTATTTTTCTGACGAATGAGCTGAACATGTTTTTTCTTCTTTTTTTTCAATTTATTAAGTGTCCGAATATCTCCATCAGCAAGATAGACCTGTGTTTCTTCTATATTAATAATCACATATATCTTACCTTTATCATGTCCTGCAAGTGATTTTGCAAGCATTCCCTTTTCCCATCTATCCATACAAATGTGCCTCTTACTTCCTCAGTGTCAATAAGATCGGCTCCCCATCTGTGATTAACACTGTATTTTCATAATGAGCAGATAATTTTCCATCGGCAGTCACCACTGTCCATTCATCATCAAGCCATTTTACTCGCTCTGTTCCCAGATTGATCATCGGCTCAATTGCGAGCGTCATTCCAGCTTTCAGCTTTGGCCCTTTTCGCAGCATTGGATAGTTCGGAATATTCGGATCTTCATGCAAATGTGTTCCGATGCCATGTCCACATAATTCACGGACAACTCCATATCCGAATTTTTCTGCATAACGACCTATTGCACTGGAAATATCAAATAAATGATTCCCTTCTTTTGCATATTTTAATCCTTCAAAGAAACTCTGCTGTGTTACTTCAATCAGCTTTTTGGCTTCTGCACTGATTTCTCCCACGGCATGGGTTCTGGCTGCATCTGAATGATAACCCTTATAAATAACACCTGCATCCAGACTTACTATATCGCCTTCTTTAATAAAACGCTTTTTGGAAGGTATTCCATGTACAACTTCACTGTTGACCGACACGCAAATAGATGCTGGATACCCGTTATAATTCAGGAAAGAAGGTTCGCAGCCATAACTGCGAATCACTTCTTCTCCTAAAGCATCAATGTCATGTGTTGTCATTCCCGGCTTTAATGCTTTTTGCATCTCATCGTGTACGATTTCCAGAATTCTTCCTGCTTCCGTCATCAGTTCTATTTCTCTTGCTGATTTAATCGTAATCGACATGAATTATTCTCCTAAGATAGCGATAATAGCTTTAAAAACATCTTCCATTGCTACTGTACCGTCAACTGTTTTTAAAATTCCGGCATTCGTATAGTAGTCAATGAGCGGCTGAGTCTGTTCATGATAAACAGCAAGACGTTTTTCAACTGTTTCTGGTTTGTCATCATCACGAAGAATAAGTTCTGCTCCACATGTATCGCAGATTCCTTCTTTCTTTGGTGCGGCATATACAAGATGATATGTTGCTCCACATCCCACACATGCACGACGTCCACCCATACGTTCTACAATATTCTGATCCGGAACATCTACATCAATTGCATAGTCCATTTTCTGTCCCTGTGCTGCAAGAGCTTTGTCTAAAGCTTCCGCCTGTGGAATTGTTCTTGGAAAACCGTCAAGTACATACCCATTTGAACAATCTTCCTGATTCACACGGTCTACAACAAGATCTACCACCAATTCATCTGGTACTAAAAGGCCCTGATCCATATATGTTTTTGCTTTCTTTCCAAGTTCTGTTCCGTTTTTGATATTTGCTCTAAAAATGTCTCCTGTCGAAATATGAGGAATTTCATATTTAGCAGCAATTTTTTTAGCCTGAGTTCCTTTTCCTGCTCCAGGTGCTCCCAACATAATGATCTTCATATTATGACCTCCCTTTTATGAATTAATTTTCATTCCAATAAACTTTGATATTTTATATGGCTAAAAAGCTCGTTGTTTTTATCATATTTATTGGATAAAATACAACGAGCTACTTTTTCTTAAATTCCAAGGACTTTCTTCTTATAAGAATCTTCCCTTGTTATTTAAATATCCTGAATAATTGTGTACAAGCATCTGTGATTCAACTTGCTTTATTGTCTCTAATACTACTCCGACGATAATAATAAGAGATGTACCACCAAATGATACTTTTGCGCCAAATATTCCATTAAAGAAGAATGGAATAACCTGAACGATAATAAGACCACACGCTCCAATAAAGATAATATAATTTAAAATCTTTGCTAAGTAATCTGAGGTCGGTTTCCCTGGACGAATTCCCGGAATAAAACCGCCGCTCTTTTTCATATTATTCGCAATTTCCAACGGATTGAATGTAACACTTGTGTAAAAATATGCAAAGAAAATTGTCAATGCAATATATACGATCAGTCCCCATGAATATTTAATATTGTCCGGGTTACACCAATTTGCTGAATTCAAACCTCTGAGAATCTCACTTCCGATTCCTGTTCCATTACCTTTTCCAAGGAAAGAAGCGATAATAATCGGAAACTGCATGATTGATGAAGCAAAGATAACCGGAATAACACCAGCTGTATTTACTTTCAATGGCATGTTTGTAGACTGTCCGCCTACCGTCTTTCTTCCCTGTATTTTCTGTGAATACTGAACAGGGATTCTTCTCTCTCCGTCTTGCAAAATAATTACAAATACAACCAGTACCAGAATAATTGCAAGAATGATGATTGTCGCAAGTCCACCTTTTGCAAGTCCTTTTCCTTTAACAAACTGTTCATACAGCCCTGTCAAATCTGAAGGAATACGAGATAAAATATTAATAAGCAGGATGATAGAAATACCATTTCCCACTCCTTTTTCTGTGATTCTTTCACCAATCCACATCAGGAATGCTGATCCTGCTGTAAGTGTAAGAACAACGATCGCTGCATTTACAAAATTATATTCGACTAAAAACCCCTGTCTTCCAAATCCCACAGCCATAGCTGTTGATTCAATGAGTGCAAGTGCAACCGTCACATAACGGGTAAACGTAGCAATCTTCTTTCTTCCGTCTTCTCCATCTTTTTGCATTTCTTCCAATTTTGGAATTGCAATTGTAAGAAGCTGCATAATGATAGATGATGTAATATACGGTGTAATACTCAATGCAAAAATTGACATTGTCTCAAACGAGCCTCCGGTGAAGGCATTGAAGAAATTAAATGTTTCACCGGTCTGACTCGCAAAGAACTGCTGAATATAAGTCGGATTCACACCTGGGGTTGGCAGCTGTGAACCTAATCTTACTACAAACAACATTGCAAATGTATACAATATTTTCTTCCGTATATCTTCAATTTGAAATGCTTTACGGAATGTTTGCAGCATTAGATCACCTCTGTTTTTCCACCAAGTGCTTCGATTTTCTGAACAGCACCAGCGCTAAATGCATTAGCCTGAACTGTAAGTTTTTTTGTTAATTCGCCATTTCCAAGGATTTTAACACCATCTCTTGGATTTTTAACGATACCTGCTTCGATCAGAGCTTCGATTGTTACTACTGTATCATTTTCGAATACTTCTAATGCGCTGACATTAATTCCAACGATTTCTTTTGTGTTTCTGTTCGTGAAACCTCTCTTTGGAATACGTCTGTATAATGGCATCTGACCACCTTCGAAACCTGGTCTTGTTGCTCCTGAACGAGCTTTCTGACCTTTATGTCCCTTACCAGCAGTTTTACCATTTCCTGAACCGTGTCCACGTCCTCTTCTGAAATTATCGCTGTGTTTTGAACCATCAGCTGGTCTTAAATTAGATAACTCCATTATGACACCTCCTAGTCTATCAGATTATACTTCTTCTACTTTTACAAGGTGTTTTACCTGTGCAATCATTCCTCTGGTTGCATCGTTGTCTGGTAAAACAACTGTTTTATTGAGCTTTTTAAGTCCTAAAGCTTCAACTGTTTTTTTATGTTTTGGAATTGCTCCAATTGTTGATTTTACTAATGTGATTTTTAACATCTGTAATCTCCTCCCTAGCCTAAAATCTCTTCTACAGATTTTCCGCGAAGTTTAGCTACTTGTTCTGGAGCTTTCAGTTCTTTTAAACCTTCGATTGTAGCAAGTACTACGTTCTGTTTGTTGTTTGAACCTAATGATTTTGTACGAATATTTTTAATACCTGCAAGTTCAATAACTGCACGGGCCGGACCACCGGCGATAACTCCAGTACCTTCTGGAGCTTTCTTAAGAAGTACAGATGCACTTCCGAATTTTCCTACATAGTCATGTGTAATACTTCCATTTTCATCTAAAGTAACTGAAATAAGTTTCTTCATAGCATCTTCTTTTCCTTTGCGGATAGCTTCCGGAATTTCAGTTGCCTTTCCTAAACCTGCACCAACATGTCCGTTTCCGTCTCCTACAACTACGAGAGCTGTGAATCTCATGTTACGGCCACCTTTAACAACTTTGGTTACACGCTTAATTGATACAACTTTTTCAGTAAGTTCTAACTGATTAGCATCAATACGTTCCTGTTTCATGTGTGCTCCTCCTCCTAGAAATCCAAACCAGCTTCTCTTGCTGCGTCTGCTAATGCTTTAATTTTTCCATGGTATATAAAGCCGCCTCTGTCAAAGACAACAGAAGTGATACCTTTTTCAATTGCTCTTTTAGCAATTACTGTTCCTAAGTATGCTGCTGCATCAACGTTGTTAGTTTTTTCAAGTTCAGCTTTCACTTCTTTCTGAAGAGTTGAAGCAGAAACAAGAGTATTTCCAACTGTATCGTCAATAATTTGAGCATACATATGATTATTACTTCTAAATACAGCTAAACGTGGTCTTTCAGCTGTTCCGCTAAAACGGTTACGTAATCTTCTGTGTTTTTTTACACGAATTTCGTTTTTTGATTTTTTACTAACCATTGTTCACACTCTCCTTACTTATTTCTTACCAGTTTTACCAACTTTACGTCTAATAACTTCATCAGCATATTTAATACCTTTTCCTTTATATGGTTCAGGTCTTCTCTTTTCTCTGATTTCAGCTGCGTATTGGCCTACTTTTTCTTTATCGATACCTTTAACAGTGATCTTGTTCTGTCCTTCAAGTACTGTTTCAATACCTTCTGGATCTTCCATTTCAACCGGATGAGAATATCCTAAGTTTAATGTTAATTTCTTTCCAGATTTTGCTGCTCTGTAACCTACACCGTTGATTTCAAGAACTTTCTGATATCCTTCAGTAACACCAATTACCATGTTGTTAATAAGAGTTCTTGTAAGACCATGTAAAGCTTTCATTCTCTTTAAGTCATTAGGTCTTGTTACAACGATTGTTCCATTTTCATTTTTAATTTCCATTTCTGGTGCGAGCTCTCTTGTGAGAGTTCCCTTTGGACCTTTTACAGTCACTACATTGTTTGCTGCAATTTCAACAGTAACTCCTGCTGGTACAGCGATTGGAAGTCTTCCGATACGTGACATTTCCATTTCCTCCTACACTTAAATTCTCGGAGCAGGTGCTAAGGCCTGCTCTGTTTTCAGTTACGTTTGCACTTCTGTGCGATTATCTATAATGTTCAACGCTTACCATACGAAGCAAAGAACTTCTCCGCCTACACCAAGTCTTCTGGCTTCTTTGTCAGTGATAACACCCTGGTTTGTAGAGATGATAGCTGTTCCAAGTCCACCAAGTACTTTTGGAAGTTCATTGCTTGCGGCATAAACGCGAAGACCTGGTTTAGAAATTCTCTTAAGACCTGAGATAACTTTTTCATTTTTATCAGCACCATATTTTAATGTGATGCGGATTGTGTTGAAACTTCCTTCTTCTACGATTTCGTATTTTGCAATATATCCTTCATTGAAAAGAATATCAGCAATTGCGATTTTCATTTTAGATGCCGGAACATCAACTGTATCATGTTTTGCAGTATTTGCATTACGGATTCTTGTAAGCATATCTGCAATTGGATCGCTCATTGTCATTTGGATTTTCCTCCTTGTATGATGATTCATTATTCGAAACGGTAATTTCCCACTCAGCTTGCGCTATGCGCCAGCCAAGTGTTCGTATTTCTTACCAGCTGGCTTTTTTAACTCCTGGAATTTCACCTTTGTATGCCAATTCACGGAAACATACACGGCAGATTCCATATTTTCTTAAATATGCATGTGGACGTCCACAGATTCTGCAACGATTGTATTCTCTTGTAGAGAATTTTGCTTTACGCTGCTGTTTGATTTTCATTGCTGTTTTTGCCATGAAATTTTCCCTCCTTATTTTGCAAATGGCATGTTGAACTGTCTTAATAATTCACGAGCTTCTTCGTCTGTCTTCGCAGTTGTTACGAAGATAACATCCATACCTCTTACCTTATCTACTTTATCGTATTCAATTTCAGGGAAAATAAGCTGTTCTTTGATTCCAAGAGCGTAGTTACCTCTTCCGTCGAATGCGTTAGGGTTAACTCCTCTGAAGTCACGTACACGAGGTAATGCAAGGTTAATCAGACGATCAACGAATTCGTACATTTTATCTCCTCTTAATGTAACCTTACATCCGATAGCCATACCTTCACGGATTTTAAAGTTAGCTACAGAGTTTCTAGCTCTTGTGAGAACTGCTTTCTGTCCAGTGATTTTTTCCATATCAGCAACTGCTGAATCTAATGCTTTTGCATTATCTTTTGCTTCGCCAACGCCCATGTTGATTACAACTTTATCGAGTTTTGGCACTTCCATAATATTTTTATAACCAAATTTTTTGATCATTGCGTCAACGATCTCATTCTGGTACTGTTCTTTAAGTCTACTCAAAGCCTTTGACCTCCTTCCTCGAACTAATCAATAACTTCGCCTGTTTTTTTAGCAACACGCACTTTTTTGTCTCCATCCATTTTGAAGCCAATTCTTGTAGCTTCACCTTTATGAATGTACATTACGTTAGATGCATCAATAGGTCCTTCCTGGTGGATGATTCCGCCTTCTGGGTTAGAAGCGCTTGGTTTAGCATGTTTTGTTCTCATGTTAACACCTTCCACAAGGACTGTTCCGTTTTCTTTATTTACAGCGAGTACTTTGCCTTCTTTGTCTTTGTCTGCACCAGCGATTACTTTAACTAAATCGCCTTTTTTAATTTTCATTGTTGACATGTTTGAACCTCCTTACAGTACTTCTGGAGCCAATGAAACAATTTTCATGAACTGTTTTTCACGAAGTTCTCTGGCTACAGGTCCAAAAATACGAGTTCCTCTTGGGTTTTTGTCATCTTTAATAATTACAGCAGCATTTTCATCGAATCTGATGTAAGAACCATCTTTACGACGTGTGCTGTTTACTGTACGAACAACAACGGCTTTTACAACGTCACCTTTTTTAACAACTCCACCTGGTGTTGCATCTTTAACGCTTGCAACGATAACGTCACCGATAGCTGCATATCTTCTTGTAGAACCACCTAATACACGGATGCAAAGTAATTCTTTCGCACCTGTATTATCAGCTACTTTTAATCTACTTTCTTGCTGTATCATGCAGGTAAACCTCCTTATACAAACTATTTAACTTTTTCTACGATTTCAACAAGTCTCCATCTCTTATCTTTAGATAATGGTCTTGTTTCCATAACTCTTACTCTATCACCAATATTGCATTCATTGTTTTCATCATGCGCTTTTAATTTGTAAGTTCTCTTAACAATTTTATTATAAAGCGGATGTTTAACATGGTCTTCTACTGCAACTACGATTGTCTTATCCATCTTGTTGCTTACAACCTTACCAACTCTTGTTTTTCTAAGGTTTCTTTCCATGATATTGCTCCTTTCTAGAATCCACTATCCAGCCAAAATACTAGTTTGATTTTTCTGTGATAGCTGTCTGAATTCTTGCGATATTCTTTCTAACTTCTTTGATTCTGCTTGTATTATCTAACTGATTTGTTGCGTTCTGGAATCTTAAATTGAAGAGCTCCTTTTTAGCAGCTACTAACTCTTCGTTAAGTTCTGCAACTGATTTTGCCTTTAAATCTTCTACGAATTTCTTAGTTTTCACTGTTGTCACCGCCTTCTAATTCTTCACGAGAAACGATTTTACATTTACATGGTAATTTGTGCATAGCAAGACGTAATGCTTCTCTGGCTACTTCTTCAGGTACACCTGCAAGTTCGAACATTACACGTCCTGGTTTAACTACTGCTACCCAGTATTCTAAAGTACCTTTTCCTGAACCCATACGAGTTTCAGCTGGTTTTGTTGTTACTGGTTTATCTGGGAAAATCTTAATCCAAACTTTACCACCACGTTTGATATAACGAGTCATAGCAATACGGGCTGCTTCAATCTGGTTTGAGCGAATCCAACATGGTTCTGTCGCAACAAGACCATATTCACCCTGAGTAATTCTATTTCCTCTTAACGCTTTACCTTTCATAGAACCGCGGAACTGTTTTCTACGTTTAACTCTTTTTGGCATTAACATTATTTATCGCTCCCTTCCTTACCTGCCTTTGTTGGAAGTACTTCGCCTGTATATATCCATACCTTAACACCAACTTTTCCATAAGTTGTATCTGCTTCAGCGAAGCCATAGTCAATGTCTGCTCTTAATGTCTGAAGTGGAATTGTTCCTTCGCTGTAGAACTCTGTACGAGCCATATCAGCACCACCAAGACGTCCTGAAACAGATGTCTTAACCCCAAGTGCTCCTGCTTTCATTGTTCTTGACATGCAAGATTTCATAGCACGACGGAAAGAAATACGATTTTCTAACTGCTGTGCAATGTTTTCTGCTACTAACTGTGCATCTTTATCTGGTCTTTTTACTTCTTTAATGTCAACGATAACTCTCTTACCTGTCATTTTCTGAAGTTCAGCTTTTACTTTTTCAATTTCTGATCCACCTTTACCGATAACCACACCTGGTTTAGCAGTATAGATGATTACTTTAATACGATCAGATGCTCTTTCAATTTCAATTTTTGAAATACCAGCATTGTATAATTTATTTTTAAGAAAAACTCTGAGTTCGTGGTCTTCTACTAAATAGTCAGCAAATTCTTTTTCAGCATACCATTTAGAGCCCCAATCTTTGATAACTCCGACTCTCAATCCATGAGGATTAACTTTCTGTCCCATGATTGCCCTCCTTATCTTTCATCAAGCACAACTGTGATGTGGCTCATTCTCTTTTCGATTCTATAAGCTCTTCCCTGTGCTCTTGGTTTTACTCTCTTCATTGTTGGTCCTTTGTTTGCATAACATTCTGCAACGTAAAGGTTTTCAACATTCATGCCGTTGTTGTTTTCAGCATTTGCGATTGCTGATTCTAATAATTTCTTTATAATACTTGAAGCGTATCTTGGATTATATGTTAAAATACCAAGCGCTGTCTGTACGTCCTTACCTCTGATGGCATCTAATACGAAGCATGCTTTCTGAACAGAAACTCTAGCATAAGATAACTTAGCTGAAGGTCTTGTATCCTTGTTTGCATTTCTTTCTCTTTTAATCTGGGATCTATGTCCTTTTGCCATGGTCGGGATCCTCCTTTCAATACGTTAAATACTATCTAACTTTAGATTTCTTTTCGTCTTTTCCGTGTCCTCTGTATGTTCTTGTTGCTACAAACTCACCAAGTTTGTGTCCAACCATATCTTCTGTAACATATACCGGAACGTGCTTTCTTCCATCATGAACTGCAATTGTATGTCCAACCATAATTGGGAAGATTGTTGAACGACGAGACCAAGTTTTAATAACTGCTTTTTCTCCTGATGCGTTCATTGCTTCCACTTTTTTCATCAAACTAGCGTCGATGAATGGTCCTTTTTTAAGTGAACGAGCCATAGGTTCTAACCTCCTTAAATTCTCTATTTAATACCTTTACCGTCTCTTCTTCTTACGATCAGTTTATTCGACTGTTTATTTTTCTTACGAGTCTTAAGACCAAGTGCTGGTTTGCCCCAAGGTGTTGATGGACCTGGACGACCGATACCAGTCTTTCCTTCACCACCACCGTGTGGATGATCGTTAGGGTTCATTACAGAACCACGAACTGTAGGTCTGATACCCATGTGACGTTTACGTCCGGCTTTACCAATATTAACAAGGTTGTGATCTCCATTACCTACAACACCAACTGTTGCGCGGCATTCGATTGGAACCATTCTCATTTCTCCTGATGGGAGACGAAGTGTAGCGTATTTTCCTTCTTTAGCCATTAACTGTGCACTGTTTCCTGCTGAACGAACCATCTGTCCGCCTTTTCCAGGATGAAGTTCGATGTTATGGATCTGTGTACCAACCGGAATGTTAGCAAGTGGTAAGCAGTTACCAATTCTCACTTCTGCTTCTGGTCCATTCATAATCTTCATTCCATCTGTCAGTCCTGCTGGTGCAAGGATATATGCTTTTTCTCCATCTGCATAACAGATAAGAGCGATATTTGCTGATCTGTTTGGATCATATTCGATTCCGATTACTGTAGCTGGAACGCCATCTTTGCGTCTCTTGAAATCGATAATTCTATATTTTTTCTTAGCTCCACCACCATGGTGTCTAACTGTAATTTTACCCTGATTGTTACGACCAGCTGTTTTGCTCTTTGCAGCGAGTAAAGATTTCTCTGGAGTTGTTTTTGTGATTTCTGAGAAATCAGAGCCAGTCATATGTCTTCTAGAAGGTGTATATGGGCGGTATGTTTTAATTCCCATTACTGTATCTCCTTTCGTTATTAACTGATTATTTGTTTCACGGATTTGCACCGTTTATGATTAGCTATCTTAATCTTATAATCCCTGGAAGATTTCGATTTCTGCTGATTCAGCTGTTAACTGAACGATAGCTTTTTTTATCTTTGCTGTCTTTCCGAATGTTAATCCACGGCGTTTTGTCTTTCCGTCCATGTTCATTGTGTTTACACTCTGAACCTTTGTTCCTGGGAACATTTTTTCAACAGCTTCTTTAATCATTGATTTGTTTGCTTCTGTGTGAACTAAGAAAGTGTATTTCTTGTCAGCCATAAGTTCCATAGTTTTTTCTGTAACTACTGGTTTAAGGATCACATCATAGTACTGAATGTTTGCCATTATGCGTACACCTCCTGGATTTTTTCAACAGCAGCTTTAGTTGCGATAACTGTGTTGTATTTCAAAATGTCATAAACATTGATTGTATTTATTTTTGACGTTTTAACATCAGCAATGTTTCTTGCTGAAAGTTCAGCGTTTACATTTCCATCTTCTAACACAACTAATGCTTTTGATACTGATAAGTTGTTTAATACTTTCTGGAAATTCTTTGTTTTAATTTCAGCGAACTGAAGTTCATCAACAACGATGAGTTTATTTTCTTCTACTCTTGATGAAAGAGCCGATTTAAGAGCTGCTCTCTTTTCTTTCTTGTTAAGTTTGAAAGTGTAATCTCTTGGTGTTGGAGCGAATACCATTCCGCCGCCAGTCCACTGTGGAGCTCTTGTAGAACCCTGACGTGCATGTCCAGTTCCTTTCTGTCTCCATGGTTTTCTTCCGCCGCCTGAAACTTCAGAACGTGTTTTTGCTTTCTGTGTTCCCTGACGTTTATTTGCAAGCTGGTTAACAACTGCCATGTGTACAAGATGTTCATTTACTTCTACACCGAAAACAGCATCGTTAAGTTCGATTGTACCAACTTCTTTACCTTCGATATTGTAAACAGATACGTTTGCCATTTTTGTGTCCTCCTTTCCTAGTGCAAATCTTACTTAGATTTTACAGTTTCCTTGATTGTGATTAATGATTTCTTTGGTCCTGGAACAGCACCTTTTACAAGGAGAAGATTGTTTTCAACATCTACTCTTACTACTTCAAGATTCTGAACTGTTACTCTCTTTGCTCCCATGTGTCCTGGCATTCCTTTTCCTTTGAACACCTTGCTTGGATCAGAACAAGCACCGTTTGAACCTGCATGACGATGGAATTTTGAACCATGTGTCATAGGTCCTCTGTGCTGGTTATGTCTCTTGATTGCACCCTGGAATCCTTTACCTTTTGAAATAGCTGTAGCATCTACTTTGTCTCCAGCCGCGAAAATATCTGCTTTAATTTCCTGAGCTAACTGATATTCGTCAGCGTTTTCTAATTTGAATTCTCTTACGAATCTCTTTCCTGTTACTCCGGCTTTGTCAAAGTGTCCTTTTTCAGCTTTTGTAACACCGTGTCTGTGCACGATTTCTTTTTTACCGTTTTTGTCAACGTTTACGATTTTGTCTTTTTTGTCAACAAAACCAACCTGTACAGCGCTGTATCCATCGTTTTCTACAGTTTTAATCTGTGTTACAACACATGGTCCAGCCTGAAGAACAGTTACCGGAGTTAACACCCCATCTTCGTTGAAGATTTGAGTCATTCCGACTTTTGTAGCTAAGATAGCTTTCTTCATTTTATTTTACCTCCTGTGATTTACAGCGGAACACCGAAGTGTTCATCCTAAATATAGGAATTACTGTGTTTTCATTTATTAGAACTTATTTGTTCTTCATTTTGATGTCGATATACACACCAGCCGGCATTTCCAATCTTGAAAGTGCATCCACAGTTTTCTGTGTTGGTGCTACGATATCGATAAGTCTCTTATGAGTTCTCTGTTCAAACTGTTCTCTGGAATCTTTATATTTATGAACAGCTCTTAAGATTGTTACAACTTCCTTCTTTGTTGGAAGAGGTACTGGTCCGCTCACCTGTGATCCAGTTTTCTTTACAGTTTCGATGATTTTTTTAGCTGATGCATCAACAAGCTGATGATCATACGCTTTTAATGTGATTCTCATTACTTGACTTGCCATAAAAAAAGTCGCCTCCTTATTCGTACTTAAACTTCAGTACGACAAGCGGTGACTGTACCTTCCCCGTGCATAGAGGTCCGCGCAGTCTAATAAACCGTGCCATCCCTTACACGTTGTTACCACATTTCAGTGGCTGTTATGATTTCGTACAGTGACTTGTCGCCAGTTTCCTAACTTGACATTCGCTCCACGGAAAACCTGCCGAATACTCAGCAGCAACCTCGCGCTTCTTTGCTATCATGTCACAGCTCTCTAAGTATACAAGATTCCTTGATACTTTGCAAGTATTTTTTTCAAATTATTGAATTTTTCTTCATCAAAATAATTCCTTTTATACACCTTTTTTATTATTGCACATTTCCCTTTCGAATACAAGTTTTCTCTTACCCACTTTTAATACTTAATAATAGGAAGAAACTATTTCTATTTTATACTTGACACGTCCTTAACAAAATGATATATTTCTTTTGTAAACCAAAGGCGGTTTCTCAACAAGGGGAAACCGTCTTTTTTTATCCTTTCATTTTGGTTGCAATTGCAGAAGAATTCTTGCTCGCAATTCTCCCCAAGGATAGCAGCACCGCATTCTCTGTATCATATACACAAAAGCATTCCCCAGCTTGTATATGCAGTTCTGCAATGCAACGAGGAACAAACCTCTCAATGACATACCAACCGGAAAAAGGGGCAGTCGGGAAATCCCGATTTTTAAGCTCTAAATTTTAAAATACGAATCTCCCGTAGAAATCAGTGTTTTTAATACCTGATATTCTGCAGGAGATTCGTATCTTTCTTTTTCTG